>Ga0074046_10000102_pt1 | contig 70109 bp, 70 predicted proteins | sample BogForMeECP23OM3_FD_94441 | JGI IMG/M metagenome (GOLD analysis project Ga0074046, IMG submission 94441) | Bog forest soil microbial communities from Calvert Island, British Columbia, Canada - Bog Forest MetaG ECP23OM3 | ecosystem: Environmental > Terrestrial > Soil > Wetlands ... | reverse complement strand
ACATGGTTCCCAAGTATTTTCCTTAGATTCATACTTGCTCTGAATCCTAATTAGATGGCTAGAGAAATGGTCGTTGTTTAAAGAAGGTTTAGCCCAATTTGAGTCAAGAGTTGGAGAAATTCATAGAATCAGGAAAAATCCTCTCCCGAGTCCGTGGATATGTGAGGGGGATGGAGGTTCGGGGTAGGAGGGTTTTGGATGTTTGTGAGGAAGTTGAGGGGAAGATTCGAGAGTTCGGTGGCAGACCCGCTTTTCCTTGCAACGTTGGTATCAATGAGGTTGCTGCACATTACACTAGTCCTTGGGACGACGAAAGCGTTGTTCCTGACGGTTCTATTGTCAAGGTTGATTTCGGCGTCGAATTGGACGGCTTCGCAACTGACACCGCGATTCCGATCTCCCTGAACCCCGCATACGATTCCATGATTATTGCCGCAGAAGCGGCGTTGCAAGAGGCTGTGTCGGCCGTCGCGCCTGGCCGCAAGCTTTCGGATGTTGGCGGCGTAGTAGAACGTTGTATCGAACGATATGGCTTCAAGCCGATAAGAAATCTGACGGGACATAAGATAGAACGATACAATCTACATGCGGGCAAGTCTGTTCCGAATGTGTCGGGGATTGAGAGCGGACGTTTTGAAGTTGGAGAGGTTTACGCTGTTGAGCCCTTTGTAACTCTGCGAAGCGCTGAGGGGGCGGTAGAGGATGGTGACTCGGCATACATTTACCGACTTGTGAAAACAAAGGGCGCCAAGTCGAAGGCGGCCGTTCAACTTGCTGACTATGTTAAGGAGACGTTCAAGACTTTGCCCTTCGCGTCTCGTTGGATTCACAATTCATGGAAAGGTGACTTCGCGGCTTTTGAAGAGTTGGTTTCTCAGCGATGCGTAGTGGGGTACCCTGTACTCGTGGAGGCGAGTGGCCAGCCCATCGCGCAAGCAGAGCATACTGTTGTGGTTACGGAGGGCGGTTGCAGGATTCTGACGGGTTAATTCTTCTTAGGCTTGAGATCTTCTGCGTAAATTACGTCTACCTGCATTTTACCCTTACATTGTTGGCATTGGCCGACTTCCTTGGAAACGTAGTCTCCTGTGCTGAACGTTCGGAGCACTTTGAATCCGCAGCCGGCGCATATCACCTGACTGAGTACTTTCGCGGCTACGTGTTGTAGGTAGACCATTCGTTGGCGCATGCGTGTGATGGAGGAGATTGCGAGGACTGTTCCTACTGAGGCCATGAGGGCGTAGACTATGAACTGGGTGTATTGGCCGGCTTGATAGTTGTTCAGTGCTTGAACCATTGCAAACATGGATATTGCAAGGATTACTAGCGAGAAAGCGATCATTAGGTAACCCCAGATTGCAGGTGATTTAACGCTCAAGTCTTATCGCCTATGGTGCTATCCCTGCAGTATTGCCAATGCCCGCGATTATGACCAGTTCGCCTTCTTTGGTTGTTTCGAGGATTAATTGTTTGATTTTCTCGATGGTGGGATCAACGGCGTCTGCAATCTCTTTCTTCATAGTAGTGACGGCTTCGAGGATACTCTGTTTTATGACGATGGCGTAGACAGGTACGTTGAACTTCGTCGCTTCCTCTTCTATCTTGAATCTTTCAGTTCCGATTCCGCCGATTGCGGCGCCGATTCCTTCGGCTACTTCGCCCGTTTTCTCTCCCTCAAGTTTGAGGGCCGCGTCCACCATTATGATCATGGAAGCTTTTCCATTATTCTCTTGAAGTACTTGACGAATTGCGTCGCCAGGCTTGCCAACATTGCCCCCAGGCCCTTCAGCTTTCAAAGCGATGACCCTTCTTCCTTCCATTGTCGTCTCTGCGGCGACCATATCTTTCTCAACTTTCCTGCTCTCGTGTCCGCGCATTAGCCTGTTAGCGACGAGTGGACCGGCGCCGTCGCCTATCGGGTGGCCTTCAGCGAACGCCTTCGATGCTCCAGTATACGCCTCCGCCTCTTGCATGATTAGGGGGAGGAAGGCTTGAAGTTGGAATATGACCAGGATGCTAAACGTCTTCTTACCGAGCAAATACAAGTGCCGAACGATCTTGAACATGTAGTTTAGAGCCCAAGTGGCTTCGACGAGGTTTTCGAGGTTGTTTACCTGTGTCGGGTTAGCCTCGGGTGCTATTCTCGCCACATCTGACTTGAACTTCGCTTCCCTGACGTCAAGAAGGTGGTCGAACTTGTTGACGATGCCCGCCGGGTCCATGCTGACGGGTTCGATGAGAAATTGTTCAAGTAGCGTGTTTAACTTCGGCGTCGGATCCTCCTTAGCCTTTCCTACATCTCGAAGGGTTCTGATAGTGAGCGACTTTGCATCGTTTTTCATATTCTCAAGTTTTCTTACAGCACCGTCGATCTGCATGAGCGCTAAACGACTCTGTATCTGCTGCCCAAATAGGAAAAGGGCAATGAACGAACCCACCCAAATAACGTTGATTAGGTTAGTGAACAGGTTCTGGCCGAACAAGCCGGGGCCGTTTTCTAAGACTATGCTGACAAGTGAAGGGAGCAATAAGATTCCTCGAAATTCATTTGATACCGCGCCCTTGCAGGTAATAAACATTCATTCAATTGACTACACGTCGATCAACCAAGTCACAAGAAAATGGAGTCGGCAGCGGTCCGGGGCTCGCGTGGCCTTTCGGAACACACTACTACCCGAATCGCCTGAGAGATTCACTTCCGTGTTCGGAATGGGAACGGGTCCTAGCCCTCAGCTATGGCCGCCAACTCCAACACAGGCACTGTCCAGCGAATAATTAAACGTAGAGCCCACCACAATTACCCCCTTCGTGTGGAGTGAGCCATGAGAGGAGCCGCCATAATCGGGGTAGGGACGACGCCAGTTACAGCAGGCACTGGCAGAAGTCTAACAGAACTATTCGTTGACGCTGCGATTCAAGCGATCAACGACGCGGGAGTTGACAAGATCGACTCCATATACGTCGGAAACATGATGTCCGGTTTCCTCCAGAACCAAGAACACCTCGGCGCTTTGATGGCAACCGCCCTCGGCAGAGAGGGGCTGCCCACCTACAAGGTCGAAGGCGCTTGCGCTTCCGGTGGTGTCGCCACGAACGCCGCCGTGAAGGGGTTGCTTTCGGGTTTGGAGGATATCGTGTTGGTGGGGGCAGTTGAGAAGATGTCTGGATACTCTACACCTGAAGTGACGGAGGGCTTGATGATGGCCGAGGATAGAGTGAAAACAGCCTCAACCGGTGTTACCTTCGTGGGCCTCAACGCCATGATCGCAAGGGAATACATGCACAAGTACAACGTCTCGCACGAGGCGATCGCCGAATTCCCGGTCATGTGCCACCAAAATGCCTTGGACAATCCGAAAGCGCAATTTCGAAAGAAGATAAGCGTCCAGGATGTTTTGCAGTCTCCCTTAGTCGCAGATCCGCTTAGGCTTCTGGACTGTTCTGGCATAGGGGACGGTGCCGCAGCCCTTCTCCTAGCTCCAGTGGATGTGGCCAAGAAATACACCGATTCCCCCGTAGAAATAGCAGCCTCGACCGTATCAAGTGATACACTAACCCTCTACCAGAGGCCTGAGATCACCACCTTCAACGCTTCCAAAAAAGCCTCAGATCGCGCATACAAACTCGCACGCATCAAACCCGAAGACGTTGACCTGCTTGAGGTTCACGATGCCTTCTCAATTCTGGGCATAATGGCGCTGGAGGATCTCGGCTTCGCGCGCAAGGGGTCGGGGGCTAAGCTTGTAGAGGAAGGGGAATGTTCCCGTGACGCTCGACTTCCAACAAACACCTTCGGCGGGCTTAAGGCAAGAGGCCATCCCGTCGGGGCGAGCGGGGTTTACCAAATTGCAGAGCTAGCCCTTCAACTCAAGAACGAGGCTGGAAAATGCCAAGTCTCTGGCGCAGAAATCGGCCTTGCCCAAAGCGTTGGCGGAATCGGAGGCACAATCACCGCTCACATTCTCCGAAGGATGGATTAACCGTGACGACACCACTACAAATCGTTTCATACGTTTGCCAGAAATGCGGTTGGGCAGATTTTTATCCAGCTCAAACCTGCCCGCGGTGCTCTAGTACCGCAAAACAGACCGCGCTCTCGGGCGTAGGAAAAGTCGTAACCTTTACCACAATTAGGTACCCACCAAAGGGTTTCGAGACTCAAGCTCCTTACGTAGTGGCAATCATCGATATCGAGGGCGGGCCAAGAGTCATCGGCCGCATCTCTAACTCGGGCGACGAAGTAAAGATTGGCGCCGACGTAGTATTGAAATCAAGAACGGAAGGTCGATTGGAATTCCAGCTTTCTCCTTAACTTGGGTTAAGAATACACGCCATTTATGATACGATTATTTGTTAGGAAACAGAAACCTCATTCCGGTCAACATGGAGTTTCGATTGAAAGACGGCAGAGCCGTCGCTGTTCGTCCATTTAAGCCGGAAGATTTCGAAGCTATGCTGGCCATGTTCGAAAGCCTCAGCGCGGAGGCTCTACGCTATGGACTTCCGCCTTACGACCGCGCTCGTCTGGGAAGATGGGTTTCGGGCCTAGAAGGTGGGGTCCTCCTCCTCGCCTTTGACGGGAGGAAGGCTGTGGGAGTGGCGATGATCTATGGTCGGGGGCGTGCGCGGTTCAAGGGAATAGGTGAGTTCGTAACCTACATTCACCAAGACTATCACGCCAAAGGATTAGGTACATTTCTCGCGAGAACGATTCTGCAGGAGGCCAAAGGTAAAGGATTCCACCGGGTCACCTTGGAGGTTGTTGCCGACAATGCGGGGGCAATCAAAGCATACGAGCGGGCGGGTTTTCTACACGAAGGGCGAATGAAAGAGGCATTCCTGGATGATGACGGTAAGTATCATGACCAGCTAATTATGGGCATAATCTTGTAGACCGAGAGATGATGAATGAAGTTGCCCGCTTCAACACCAATTCACAAAGATCCCGTTGAATCCCTTAACGATCTAAGATCGGAGGGTGATTGATTGGCAGGGATCTCGTTCGAGCTTAATGAGATAAGTACTGATAAGCTTCAAGGGGAAATGCAATCGAGACGTATGACGGCTCGTTCTGTTGCGGAGCGCTATCTTGACCGCATTGAGCAGCTAAACCAACAAGGGCCGTCCTTGAGGGCAGTGATTCAAGTTAACCCTGACGCCCTAACGATCGCTGAAGCAGTGGACCGCGAACGGAGGCAGAGTGGGTTTCGCGGGCCGCTCCATGGCATCCCAGTGTTGCTCAAAGACAACTTCGACACTGCGGACCGAATGGGCACGACTGCAGGTTCCCTAGCCCTAGAAGGCTCAACTGCTCTCCGAGACGCTTTCGTTGTGCAGCGTCTGCGAAAGGCTGGGGCGATCATTCTTGGAAAGGCGAATTTGAGCGAATGGGCAAACTTTCGATCTGAACACTCTGTGAGTGGGTGGAGCGCCAGAGGTGGGCAGACTCGTAATCCTTACGCGTTGGATAGAAACCCTTGCGGTTCCAGCTCAGGTTCCGCGGTTGCAGTGGCCGCGAACCTATGCGCATTAGCCGTCGGCACAGAAACTGATGGATCGATTGTTTGCCCATCGGCGGTTAACGGTATTGTAGGCATCAAACCTACCCTGGGGTTAATCAGCCGAAACGGAGTCATACCAATCGCCCACAGCCAAGATACGCCTGGACCTATGGCTAGGACAGTTCGCGACGCCACCCTGCTCTTGAATGTGCTAGCAGGAGCCGACCCAGCTGACCCTGTGACCGTAGGTCGCCCCACCAATTCCGAGATCGACTACACGAAATTCCTCGATCCAGATGGACTTCGAGGAGCGCGGCTTGGGATTGCGAGACAGTACTTCGGCTCACACGCTCAAGTCGATCGACTAATTGACAACTGCATAACAGAAATGAAAAGGCAAGGAGCCGACATTATCGACCCAATAGAATTCGCTTCATACAAGCAGTATAACGATTCTGAACTCGAAGTTCTCCTCTATGAGTTCAAACACGACCTAAACCTGTACCTCAAAACGCGCGGAAACTCAATTGCTGTCAAATCTCTCGCGGACATCATCGCGTTTAACGAGGCGCGGCGGAGTGAAGAAATGCCATACTTCGAACAAGAGATCATGGTGAAAGCGGAAACGAAAGGGCCGTTAACAGACGAGCAATATCAAGTGGCTTTGGCCAAGAATCATCAACTCTCTCGCGAAGAGGGAATCGACGCGGTGATTGCTAAGGATAAGCTGAATGCCATTGTGGCCCCAACAACTGGCCTAGCGTGGTTGACTGATTGGATAACAGGCGACCGCGAAAGCGGAAGCTGTTCCACTCCAGCCGCCGTTGCAGGGTACCCTCACATCTCAGTGCCAGCCGGCTTCGTTCACGGGCTGCCCGTTGGAATATCATTCTTCGGCCCAGCCTGGAGCGAACCCACACTCCTTAGAATCGCATACTCCTTCGAGCAGGCCACCAAGGCGCGACGACCACCAAGTTTCTTGCCAACCGTAGGCCCCAACCTGCAGTAACCTTGCCCGCGTCAGGGCCACCATGGATGTGCGGACACGTTTCTCGTGCGTATCGCTAGGCTGTTCCTTTAGACGCTGGCGCAATTTCGAACCGGCAGAAAGGCGCGCCTTGCACAACGCACTGAGTTTCGACGGCATCTACCTTCTTATCGAATACTTCTGAGAACAGCCCTGCTAAGTCTCCTCGGACGTATTGACTGTACGGCTCTCCTCCCTTGCCTCGATGCGTTGCGCACTCAAAGTTCTCAAATGCTTGAACAACGGCAACTCCGCGATCGAAATCCACTTCCATCAGTTTGAAGATTCCCCACCCACCTGCGGCATACATGTTCATTATGTTGGGGAGCTGCTCTCTGATTCTGTCCCTACCCATGGTTTCCGAGAAAGCCTTAAGAGAAGACTGACCGCCTGCTCGACCCATCTGGTGCAGTAGCACTTTTCCCAAGGGTCCCTCAGCGCCGAAAATTTCTCGAGGCCGAGAGAATACTGAGCCGATTGTGTCCAGTCTAAACAGAACCGCCCGATTTTTTCCCATCATGAGAGGGTGGTGGAGAGCGTCCACAATGACGCCGTTCAGTCCATCTTGAGATTGGACCGTCTGTATGTCTGGGAGTGCCTTCAACTCCTGAACTAGTTGAGCTGTAGATGCATCGGATTGGCTGAGGTCGACGAAGAAACTCCAGCGAGCCGATTCGTGAGAGCCGGAGAGGATGTTCACTTTGTGTCTTTCAAGAATATCGGCCCCCGCTCTGATTTCGCCTGGCTTGTCACCGCTGAACTCAATACTGAATTGTGCGAGACGACTGCCAGCAGCCGCAACCTCAGCGACAAACGCCCCCTTAGGAGAGTACTCCGGAATCAGCTCAGATCCAGTGGCACGCTCTTTAGTCTCGGCAGTCATGCTTCGCGCCAACACTCCAAAGGAATTGGCATTAGTTCGCCTCTCTTGATACCGATTTTCACTGCTTGACGAAATTGCATATGTCATGCGTACTTACTATAACGTTGCGTACGAATCCTACCGTTGTGCCATGATCGAAAGAACAAATCGGTCTGTTCGAGCAATATCATTTTCTGATGAGTGCGGGCGGGAAAAACCTGAGCCGTTGTTCCCGTGGGTACGCTGGTGCGCCCACACTCAAGAACTAGAGATCAAATCCTCTATAGTACAATCAAGTTTTGACAAGACACTTTGAATAAGCGAGCCTGTTTGCATTTGGCGAGAAGATTGGCAGATTCCTAGCAAGATCTTTGGTTGGCGCTGATCGACTTACGATAAGTTGTCACGTTCTGTTGGTACGACGCCCAATCACGTAGGCCGGTACTATTGCCGCAACTGCGACTACTAAGGCGAGGATAAGATATGTTTGAATTGGGTTGAGTTCGGGGATTGCTGTTGTTGTGGTAGTTGTTTCTGGTGCAGGGCCGACGAAGTTTGCAGGCTCGATTAGCGTGGGTTGGGGTGATTGATTGAAGTCGAATGAGTTCATCATATCGTTCGCTTTCACATCTCTCACGCCTAGGCTTGGGAGGTTGAAGTTGTCCTCAGCGAGCCTCAGCAGGGACGCGAATTCATATTGTGTGTGGTCGATGTAACCCTGTTTGGCCCATGGCGAAATGACGAGGGTTGGGACTCGGAAGCCTTCGCCGTAGGCGTCTACTTGGGGTGGGGGAACATTGTCGTAGAAGCCCCCGTAGTCGTCCCACGTTATGATAATTGCAGACGACTGCCAGTACTGACTCTGCATTACTTGGTTCACTAAATATGACACATAATCCATGCCGCAGTCGCTGCGCGCGGGTGGGTGTTCGCTGGGCGATTGTCCCTTGCAGGCTGCCGGGTATGTTGGGGGAACCCAGCCGCCCGGTATGATCCACGACACTGCAGGCAGTTGCCCGTTCGCTATGGCGGAGATGAAATTGGGTGTGTTCTGGACATGGGCGCTTAGTTGACCTGGGTTGTCCTGGAAGTATGTGAAGAGTGGTAGTACGTCCCAGATGTTAGGTTGCAGCGGCCTACGGTTTCCATCGTACCATGCCCAAGACACGTTCGCGTTGCTCATCTCTTGTGCAAGTGTAGACCAGTCTAGTGAGACGCCTTGCCAGTTGAAGTTCGAGTTCGGGTTGTCGATTACGCCGCCGTTGAGAATCCATGGGTAGGTGAGGTTGGTGGGGCCGTTTGTACCTGAGGCAATGTATAGGTGGTTAGGGAAGCTCGGGCCCATTAGTGAGGAGAAGAAGTTATCGTCTATTACATACTGGTTGGCGTAATCCCAATAGTATGGGATGTCGCTTCGATCGTAATAGCCCATTGTCAGAATACTTCCTTCCGCGGAGACGAACCCGTCCATCTTTCCGTTATCGTAGGCCTCGTGTGCGACATGCCACGCGTGGCTTAGATCCCTGCCAATCGACTCGTCGCTCAGATGATAGGGAGTGGTGTTTTGGGCCTGCTGTAAGTCGTCGGGGTCAGCGACTCCAGGTGGGAGTTCATCGCCCACGATCATGATCGGTTGAGAAACGTTGAGGTGGAATGGTTTCACATATCCCAGGTGCGTCTGGTTAGGGTCGAAGGGAATAGCTACGTCCATGGGAAGTCCGTTGACGCCGGGATACGTACCGAAGTAATTATCGAAAGAATGATTCTCCTGCACGATGAAGATGAGGTGTTGGATCTTTGAACTTGAGGCGCTAGCAGGGTTTGGCGCTATTAGGGGTAGAGTCATTCCGCTAACAATCATCATGATGACTGCGATTGGTATGATTGCGTAGGCCAACTTCATTTGAAGGCACCAGTATGAAGCGCAGCGATGTCGCACTAGGCGTAAAAGCATCGTGGATGATTCGTTCAGCGTTCGATCATGGCTTTCGAAAAGGCCTCCGAGTACTAAGAGCACTACAAGCACTAACAGTGCTGGAAGTCCGTCAAGCTCCTAAATCGCGTTGGAGACGCAGCTACCTACGAAACTGTGGATGAACCTGAAGGTCGAAGATTGAACTCTTAAACGCGAGTGACATACACGAACGAGACGATGGTGGCAGAGACAGTTGGCGCCTACAATCTTCGGTAATCGGATTGGTTTTTCTTTCCGAGAGCTGAATAGAGATTTGGCGTCCTATCTCGGAAGTAGGGAAGCTCGGTTTTCCTAAGCTTCTTGATGCTCGGAAGATCTAGCTCTGCCTGGATCAGACCCTCCGATTCACTCATCCTTGCAAGAGACTGGCAGGTTGGAGAGACAATTTGGCTTTGGCCGAAGTACACCAGATGGCCCTCTCGTCCTACTCGGTTGGAATGGCAAGCGAAAATTGAGTTTTCTCCCGCGCGGCTTCGAACATATGTGCCGACCATTGTCTGCATTGGCTTCGGCTGCGCTGAGGAAAAGAAGATAATGTCCGCGCCGCCTAGCGCCATTATCCGTGCGGGCTCAGGAAACTCGAGGTCGTAACAAATTCCAAGACCTATCTTACCAAAACGTGTCCGGAAGACTGGGAACGAATTTCCGGGCGTGAAGAACTTTTGCTCGCTTGCCCACAAGTGGACCTTTCTGTAAACTCCGGCAACGCTGCCGTTTGGATCGATAAGGACTGAGGAATCGTAAATCCTATCGCCTTTTGGGTGGAGTTCGTCGATTCCGCAGATTAAGTAGAAGCCGTGCTCACTCGCGATGCGCCCGAGCGCGTCGGACGTTGGTCCCGAAACCTTTTCTGCAAGTTTACGCCACGAGCGGTTCAGTGCGTAACCTGTAGTGGCTAGCTCTGGAAAGCAGACCATGTCTACTTCGCGTCGCGCGGCGCGCTGAGCGAGAGATTTGATTTTTTGGAGATTGTGTCTCACATTGCCAAGCGCGCAATTCATCTGCGCAACAGCTACTCTAGGATTCATTCAGTTGGCCTCAGACCTCGGACCCCTTACGAATGCACCGTGATTTGATATTTGCTGGAGAATGAGGATGGAGATTATCTAGTTGGGGTCTCTTGAGAGTGGAGCCGTTGAGCAATGGGGTCCTCCTAGCATGTCTAGGTAGCTGTCATCCCACTTCTTAACGCGGATTCCCTTTTGTTGGAGCGCTTCTATCGTTGCGGTGGGTCTTGCGTAGGATATGATAGTGCCTGATTTGATTGTGACGATGTTGGTTCCTCCACGAGCCTGCTCCATTAGCGCGAGCATCAGGTGATTAATGTCGTTCTTCTGTTTCGGTTCTCCGCCTACGTAAATCAAACCGTCTTTGTCGAGTTTGTCCTCTTTGATCAAGAAATCTATGAGGCTCACCTCACGCCTTTGTAGGATAGGTTCATTTCGCTCGCCCCTAGCGTAGACGAAGCATTGACCTGCTTTCCCGAACGCGCTAGGAGCTACGATATCCTGCATCGGTCTTGCATCGCGTTCCGACTGCGCCCTTGTGGCTGCAAGCAGTTTTAGTAGAAGCTTCTTCGGGGGAATGTCCTTGACGATCTCGCTTTCAAAACAGTACGGCATTATGAGGGCTTTTCGGTTTGCTGGGAAGTTGATGATGACGTCCAAGTGCATATAGTCAATGGCAGGGTAGTCTGCGATGTAGACGGCGCAGAGGTACTTTAGTTTCTTATTTGGATCTGCGGTGAAAATTTTCTTCGCAAACTCCGTGAAGCCTGTGAAGGTGGAGCGTTGCCCGACGCCAACTGCTATTGTTTCCTCGTCGATAATTTCGGCGTCGCCTCCTTCAATGTTTGGTGGCTCAGTGCTTGCGAGGGTCAAATCGTTCGCATCCCAGATTATGCTAACTTTCTCCTTTAGTACTGGGTCGGATTCGTACGCGAGCTTCACAACTTTCGGTTCTATCAGTCTACTATACCTGCGCATGTTGCAGATGACGGTTCCTAGCTGTGTGGTGAAGGACGTGTCCCTCGCGTAGGTCCATGATGCACGTTTGAAGTCTGGAAGTATGACTTGACCGGTGGTTTGGTCGTAGTAAGGCGTAGGCGGGTAGCCGTCGGTTATGTGTTCAACCTTGAGTTCAGCGGGTGATGGTGCATGTGGGTTGTTGTCCCAGAATTTTCGGATGATCTCCTTTCGCTCTGCTTCGGATGCATGTTCGATGGTCTTCCTCAGAATTGAGGTGACCTCGAACACTTGCACTCCCTCTTCCTTCAAATACTGTTCCAGTTTCAACCATTGATCATGCCCACCTTCGTGGTAGTCTGCATGTGGGCATCTGGGGAGGTATTGGAGGTTTGATTCTGACCCGGCGAAGGGTAACTTGTTCTCCCAGAAGTTCCGAGTCGTGTCTTGTATGAGAACTGCGTGCATTGTGCCGGATTCCGATTTAACCGTCCACATTGGAGATCGCCTCTATGCTATAGTGAGGGCCAGAACAGCTTTCTCTGTGTGCATGCGGTTCTCAGCCTGATCCCAAACAACTGAGTGTGGCCCCTCGATTATTCCGTCAGTCATTTCCTCGCCTCGATACCCTGGAAGGCAGTGCATGAAAATGAAGTCCGATTTTGCTTTCTTTGTCGTCTCCTCGTTCACTTGGTAGGGTGCGAAGTCTCTGATTCTCTTTTCTTTCTCCTTCTCAGCTCCACCCATACTGTGCCATGTATTTGCGTAGACGACGTCTGCATCCTTGATTGCTTCCTCGAGGCTGTCTGTGACGACACACTTGGCCCCGGTCATGCTTGCCTGTTTCTTGGTGAACGCGAGAATCTTCGGATTTGGCTCGTAACCTTTCGGCCTAGCGACGAAAATGTCCATGCCGAAGATGCTGCTGGCTAGCATAAGGCTGTGCGCTACGTTCCAAACATCACCCGCATATGCTATCTTGAGCTTCTCTAAGCGTCCCTTTTTCTCCCTGATTGTCTCCATGTCCGCTAAGCCTTGGCATGGGTGAGTTAGGTCGCTTAATGCATTAATGACGGGTTTGTTCATATAGCGTGCAAACTCCTCCAAGCGGTCTTGGCCAAAAGTTCTCATCACTAGAGCGTCACAATATCGGTCAATCACTCTCGCGGTGTCCTTAATCGGCTCACCTCGCGCAAGTTGAAGCTCGTCGGGGCGCATGTAGAAACTTTGCGCGCCAAGATGGGCGATTCCGGCTTGGAAGGATGTCCTCGTGCGCGTAGAGGGTTTTTCGAAGAGCACCGCGACGGTTCTGCCGCGGAGCATTTCGTGTGGTTCACGGTTATGCCACTTCCGTTTCAATTCATCAGCAGTGTCAAGGATAAACAGAATCTCGGTTTTAGAAAAATCCATCAAGGACAAGAAGTCGTGTCCCTTGAGAGCTGCGGTAGATGCTATGCTCATGCGTTTACGTAACTCCTCATGCGCGGCATAGTCATACACCTGACACTTGAATGTCGTGATCGAATCGCGTAGATCTACCCATCTGGATTCATTCAGTAGAGGGCTGGAGTAAAACCAATCGCCACGAGAGGGTTCGATTCATCACGAGACGATAGGTGATTCATCCAAAACGATGCCTGGGGCTTCTCTGAACTCTGAGCAAATGGACGTATCATCCATCTTCCTTTTATGCCAGTAATCTCCGAGCGCTTTCTGCGAATGGAGCGGCTCTATCACAGTAAGGAATCGCGGTTGAATAATCGATCGGGGATACTCTTAGGCCTACTACTTGTTACTGTGTGTTTCGTAGCGTTGAGCACTCTGTTTCCGTTTGGTTCAGCCCAAGCTGTCACTACCACTACAACCGAGACTGATACTAGTGTTGTGACGACAATCATACCTGTTACTTCGACAACCGTTGAGACTCAGACGACGCAGAGCACTGCAACGATCACCGAGACGAGTGTTGTGACGAGTACAGCCGGCACTGTGACTAATACTGTAACCAACACAGAAACCGATACGACCACGATTCCCGTGACTCTCACGACCACGGAGACTTCAACAGTCGACACGACCTCGACAGTGAGCACCATAACGGCAACGATAACGAGCACGGCAACTGATACGACTACTGTTCCCTCAACCACAGTAACAACGAGTACTGTGCTCGCAGTTGACGGGACTCAAACCGCAACTACCACCGTAACTTATCCGGTCTATCAGACTTACACCTACTACTACACGAGCTACTATACGAGCTACAATCCTTACTACAACCCTCCCTATCAAAACCCTCCCTATCCGCCCCAATACGCTATTACCGTCCAAGTCACCCAAACAAACTATGTAACCCAAGCTCTTCAGACATGGCAAACACAATTCTTGACGCAGCAGCAGACCCAGTACGTGACGGGATATGTCACATCGACCGTGAACCAGTTAGAAACACAACCAGTCACGGACCCGATAGCGGTAGTGGGCCTCATTGCGGTCGGTGTAGTGGCGGCGCTTGTGGCAGTGTTGGCTAGTCGGGCTTTCACGAGAAGACCCTGAGCGATCACACCGACGACAAATTGTTGATCGTCGTCTAGAGAATTAGCACATTTGATTTCTTGAGAAATCAATAGGCACGCGGGACCGGATAATAACCAGTTTGTCTTCGCGAATATACAACGAGACCTACTGTGACAATGATGACCGTCGCCAGTATGGCCGCGATTGCAACGTAAGCGAAGATGAAACCACGGCGGCCGTATGTTCCTTGCGTTCCGGGGGCGAATTGGCCGGAGGGTGGTTGAGTGATTGTTGTAGTAATCACCTGTACTGTCCCGCTGTTGACTTGGAACGCCTCGCCACTCGTGGTTAATTGGTTGCCGGATTGGTCGCTGTAGATGGTCACGGCGATTTGCACCCAATGGCCCTGGATTGAGGCAGGTAGATTGAAACCCAATTGCCCTGTGAACGTATATCCTCCATTGACTGAGGAAAGGACCGTATTCACTGAGTCGGCCGCAGTATTCGTGTTCAGGTCATATGCGTTAGCGTTCGCGTAAATCTGGTTGCCGTAAGGGGTCGAACAAGTTGCGGAGAGGGGTACGACAACCGTTACAATTGTGTTAGCATAAACAGAAGGTATGATCGGGTACCCTAACTGCGCCGAACATGTATCGGCGTACACAAACCCGGATCCGATCATCGCTACTGCTAACGAGAGCGTAAGAAGCGTTAGCAAATAGCTGCGCCTAATGATGGTCCGCACGTAGCACCCAGCCGAAATATGAAATCCATTACGCCGTTATTAACAGATTGAACGATTCGTCTATTTAAGAACACCAAACTACGCGTAGAACACCATGAGGTTCCACATGTTACCTCATGCTGTACAAAGAATTCTACCGGGTAGAAATAGACTTAACAACTTTCCTTGAACACGAAACGGTAGGCGATAGAATATTGAGTGAAAACGATCAGCCAAACGAATCTAACCCACAGCAATCCAAGCAACCCAGCCAACCAAGTCAACCGGCGGGGCAAACGACTAAGGGAGCACGTAGTTCCCTTAGCACTGCAGGCATCATCGGACTAGTGCTAGTTGCAATCCTGGCCCTAGGATTTGCAGGCTACACAGCAATGAACCCGCACGTAAACACCGTAACCCAGCAGCAATTTCTTACTAACACTCAGAGCATCTACAGTACACAAACCCAAACCGTAACCAGTCTAACACAAGTAACCCAAGCAGTTACGGTCACCAACGCCGCGACCTCCGGAAACGGTCCGGGTGTAAGTTCAGGATATTACCAGTACTGCTCGCCCTACGGATGCATGTACTCTCCTGGGCCAGGTTACAACACCTATAATCCGTACAATCCACCAAACCCATGGGCCCCGGGTTACTATAATGGCGCCTACTACGGTTACTGGAACGGCAACTTCATTCCACCATGCCAAGCCGGTGCTTCCAATAACGCGGTCACATGCTCCGGATACATATTCCAAGCACAGAACGGATGCACAGTGCTAGTGATTCCAATGGCCAACGCGTACTACTCGGAAAGCTACACCTACCAATACTACACCCTACACAATTTGCCATCAAACGCTCCAAGCAACGGTTCATGGGCCAGCGTGACTGGTCAGCTATTTCAAGGCTCCAACACAAGCTCCAGCGGCGCATCCTGTCCGGGCAACTACATCAACGTAAGCTCCGTATCCTAGATAACCGCGAAAATCCCACCTGTTCTCGGGCTCATAAAGCCCCTGAACTTTTCTTCTCCTTATTCTATGGAAGCGATTCGGCTAGAGTAGCCTAAGTAAGAACCACGTCGTAATGATTAGTCCCACCGCGATTATGAATACCTGAAGATAGTTCTGCTTGACATGTTTCGCTGAACGCGCACCCACAAACCCGCCTATTATCGCACCAACGGCCATGAGGAGGGCGAGCGGCCAAACTACCAACCCCTTCAACGCAAAGAAGACGAAGGCCGTTAAGTTGATTATGGCCTGGAGAGGTGTCTTTATGGCGTTCATTACGTGGACGTCGCGGAGCCCCATCACGCTAAGTGAACCTAGCATCAATATTCCGATTCCAGCCCCGAAGTACCCGCCGTAAGCTGCTACGAAAAGTTGAAAGAAGAAACCCCAAACTTTGCCCGACCTTGTAACCGTTTCCTCAGTGGTCTTCATGGCTAATTTTCGTGAAATGAAATTACGAGCAGCGAAGAGTATTGTGGCGAATAGAATGAGGAATGGAACGACCAGCTGGAACAAACTCTCAGGTGTGACCACTAAGATTACAGCGCCTACGAGGCCGCCAATGATGCTGGGAACGATTAGAAATGTGAGCAATGTTCGGTTTACGTGTGTAAACTTTCTATAACCTATCGCACTGCTCACCGAGCCCGGCCAGAGGGCAGCAGTATTCGTAGCATTGGAGATAATCTCAGGTTCCCCGAAAGCGACGAGAGAAGGAAAGGAGATCAAAGTGCCACCGCCAGCCACGGAGTTAATTGCTCCAGCCACGACGGCAGCAAGGAACAGGCCGGCTAACTCAACGATCTCGATCATGCCGTACCCCACTCAAGACCCCAAATAAGTTTGGCAGATGGGTTTCCATCCGAGAACATACCTTTCTGGACGTGACTAGAGCACGCCTAGAAACTAATTTAGACCAGCATCACTGAAGCGCTCACGTGCGAGCAAACGATAGGACTGGATGCGTGACCTTCGACCTTTGGGAGACGCTAATTTTCGACGAACCCGACCGAGATGAGGCCCGGGGACGAGAGAGGTACGAGGGCCTTCAACATGAACTCGCGAATCGCGGAATCGATTTGCCTATTGCTGCAATCAAGCGAGGGTACGACGAGAGTGCAGTTAGACTTCAAGAGGTCTGGCAGCGAAACGAAGAGGTACCGATTCCAGACCAGATCCTTATGATCCTCGAGTTGGCCGCTGGACGGGCATTCGACGTAAGTCCTGCATGGATGCAGTCTCTCGAGAAAGCCTACGTAGACCCAATCCTCGCGACTCCACCAAAACTGAATGCCGAGGCACCCAAGGTTCTAGGCGAGCTGCGAAACCGGGGGTACAAGATTGGGCTTATCAGCAATACAGGTCGAAGCCCCGGAGAAGCACTCCGCAAACTTCTGCAAACTTACGGCATACTGAAATTCTTCGACGCGACGGTTTTCTCAAATGAGTTAAGGTGCCGCAAACCGGATCAAAGGATCTTCAGTGAAGCCGCTAGGTTGCTAGGCTCGGAACTCGCAAACATCGTTCACGTTGGTGATGATCCCACAACTGACGTTGCAGGAGCCAAACATGCGGGAATGCATGCCATTCTCTTAGACCAAGACGCAGAGGATGTTTCGAGGTGGAAGCCTGACTCATTATTCGCCTTGGCGAGGAAGGCTAGGCGGTATGGTAATTCGAATGTGGAACCTGATTTGCGCATAAAGTCGTTAACTGAGTCTGTGGTTTTCGTCGACTCGTTGTTTATGGGAACAGGATAGGTTTTCGACGGTATCAATTGGAAAGAGTTTCGGGAGGTGAGGGGACGGCTTGGTATATAGGAGGCCAGGTATGCGCGTTTCCCGCGTCAAGTTTCTTGAGTGCTCCCTCAATTTCATGCCTCTTCGGCTCCAACCACGGCGCAAGTACCAAGAGTGAGCCAAGCTTCTCGGGAGGTTCGTCAGCGCTGTATCCGGGACCTTTGGTTGCGATTTCAAGAAGATTTCCATCCGGGTCGCGGAAGTAGAGGGATTTGAACCAGAAGCGGTCGATTACGCCAGAGTTATGTACATTCAACGAGTTCATTCGGCGAAGTATCCTCTGCTGAGCGGCTTCATCCTCGACGCACATTGCTATGTGATGTACGCTGCCAGTCCCTACCTCGCCCAGCGGCGCCTTTGGAGACGCGAGATAGCGGAGAAAATCAGGTCGATCCTCGTTACCTATGCCAACTATTGTGGTTTCCTTCTGGTCTGGATTCGTTCGCCTGTAGAAACTCTTCAGGCCCAGTAGTTTGTCTAGGAACCGAACTGTTACTTCCGGGTTTAGTGTTACGGGGCTGGCGTGATTGAATGACGTCAGCCTCATGTCGGGGGCGATCTCTCTGACAACGGGGAGTTCGCGGCTCAGTTCGCGTAAGTAGTCTTGGGTGATGTCTTCATCGTTTGGTTTCGTAATCTCAACCATAACTCCATCCGGATCTTTCAGGTATAGTGAGATGCGGCCATCTCGGACGAACGGGCCGCTTGCGGAAACGCCGTGCGAGAGTAGCCAAGCCCGCCATTTCGGCAGCACCTCCAACTTAGTCACAGCGTAGGAGAGGTGATGGGGAGACGAGAGTCCGGGAACGCCTTTCGGCAAACCGGGCCATTCGAAGAATGTTATCGCACTGCCCGTCTCAGCCTTATCGTTGGCGTAAAACAAATGCCGATGAAAGATGTCGTCTTGGTTAACCGTAAGCTTTACTCGCCGAAGGCCCAGAATTTCGGTGTAGAACCTCCGGTTCGATTCCTCGTTTGAGGTTACGAGGGTAATGTGGTGAAGACCTTGAACAATACCATCGAGGTCAGATTGTATCGCCGTCATTTCAGCTCCTACCAACTAGTATGCAAGCCTAGTTACACATAGCCTTGAAGGCTTCAAAGGAATAAACACACAATAGAATGCTAGATGCCAACGAGAGGAGAATTCTCAAAAGCAAGGATAATTCTTCTCCTTCTCATTGAGTCTTTAACCTCATCGCTTTGATATGAGTTCAAAACGGGAAACAGGAAGGTAGCTCCTATTGATTGGGCGATCCTCGACCCATTCTAGAGGCAGCAGCCTTCACGGCTTTCACGATGCCGAGGTAGCCGGTACACCGACAAAGATTGCCATCGATGGCTCTCTTGATTTCGTCGTCGCTTGGGGCTGGGTTTCTCTTTAGGAGAAATAGGCTTGAGAGTATCATGCCTGGAGTACAGTATCCACACTGAAGCCCCTGGTGCTCTAAGAAAGCCTCTTGCAGCTGGTGCAATTTGCCGTCGGCTGAGACGCCTTCGATCGTCAGTATTTTCGAATTGTTCGCTTGGGCTGCAAGAAGTAGACACGACTTCACCGTTACATCATTCAGCATAACGGTGCAGGCACCGCAATGGCCAGTGTCACACCCGATGTGGGTTCCGGTTAATTCTAACTTATCGCGAAGAAAGTCGACAAGAAGCATGCGCGAAGGAACGCGTTGCCGGTATTGCTTACCGTTAACATCGACTTTGATTTCGATTTCCTTTGCCGTCTCAGATACCTCCACGGGCTCGGCTGATCGCTGTTCTGAGTGTTTTCTCCGTCAGCGTCCTAACCATTTTCAGCTTTAGCTCTGAAGTCGCGCGGAAATCAGGATTTGGAGTCAAACCGTCTCCCGCCTTCAGTGATACGTCTCTGATCAATCTCTCATCAATCGTCTGGCCTACGAGGAGTTTTTCTGTTTCAGTCGCATGAATCGGTTTTGAGTCAATGCCTCCCAGAACTACGTTGATGGCTTTACAAAGGTCATCTGACCCTAAGGAGATTTGGGATGCTACCGCAGCTAGTGCGAAATCATTATGACCCTTCGCGAGTTTCGCATACGCGCCACCCGATTTTGGCGGGGGGATCGGAATTCGGACCTCGCGAATGATCTCATCCTCTTTGAGCGCAGTATTGAAGAAGTCGCGAAAGAAGTCGCTAGAGGTGAGAGAACGTGACTCACTCTCATTCATAGTTATGATGCTCGCATTGAGGGCGACGCATGCGGTGGGAAGGTCAGCAGTCGGGTCGGCGTGTGCAAGTGAACCGCCGATCGTTCCACGATTTCTTACTTGCTGGTCCGCAATCACGCTGGCAGCCTCGGCGAGGAGGGGACATTTTTCTTGGATGATTATCTCTTGAGCAAGTTGATCGTGACGAGTTAGAGCCCCAACCGCAATCATTCCGCTCTCCTGACGTATGTAGCCTAGTTCAGTGATCCCATTGATGTCGATCAGGGCGGTTGGAGCTACTAAGCGGAGCTTCATGAGCGTGATCAGGCTTTGGCCTCCGGCGAGTATCTTTGCATCTTCTGTCGTCGAGAGTAGGTTCAACGCCTCGCGTAGGGATGAAGGGGCATAGTATTCGAACGATCGAGGTCGCAAGCTCGTCCCACATCAGGATTGGGAAATGGTCTTTAAGGATTGTTCGTAGAAGGACCGTGAACTTCGTCTTGCTTATGGTTTGGTTTTGATACAAATGACCTCGGACACGACAAAGAAGCTAGTTGAAGGCCATGGGCAGTTTGTAAACGATCTGCATTTCCCTCGGATGTTGCATTTGGCTGTGGTACGGAGCCATTATGGGAGGGCTAGGCTGCTTAAGGTAAGTGGCGGGATTAATTCTTCTGAACTGAAGGCTAGATTATCTTCAGTCGGGGAGGGAGGAAGCGAAGGGTCCGGCGTTGCTCAACCGGTACTCGCTTCGGGGTATGTGAACTATGTTGGTGAGCCTATTGCCGCAGTTCTTGGAGAAGACCCCTACTTAGCCGAGGACAAAATGGATGAGGTGGAGGTCGAATATGAAACTCTAAAGGCCGTTGTCGACCCTGAGCAAGCTCTAGTTTCGCTGCCGATTCACGCGGGTACAAGTTCGAATGTTTTTTCCAGCTTCCAGTTGGGCAAGCAGTTTCATTTGGACTCTGCTCCAGTGGTCACGGAAGATACCCTTCTGAATCGGCGAATCTCACCTAACCCGTTAGAACCCAGAGGCCTAGTCGCTGATTACGATGGTTCGCTGCTAACAGTGTGGGCCTCGACCCAGTCCGTACACGCATGGAAGGAAGGCTTGTGTGAATCTTTGGGGCTCGACCCCAAATCCGTAAGAATCATCCAAATGGACACCGGCGGAGCATTCGGAAGCAAGGGCGGCATCTACCCCGAGTACGTGATCGCGTGCTATGCGGCTATGAAGATGAAACGGCCGGTGAAGTGGATAGAGACCCGCATGGAACACGAGATGGCAACCAACCAAGGAAGAGGAGCCCGGGCAAAGATGAGACTCCACGCAGACCGGACTGGCAGAGTTCAGGGCTTGGCGGCGGATCTGCTAATCGACGCAGGAGCATACGCGCTCGGGATGGGCACCATGTCTCCCCGCTGGATAGGATTTCAGATCACCGGTCCATATGAGATCCCACACGTATTTGTCGATGCGAAAGCGGTGTATACAAACAAAGTTCCGCTCGGCCCCTACCGTGGCGCTGGCAGGCCTGAAGCGGCCATGTTCATAGAACGAATGATGGATCTGCTTGCGGATGAATTGAAAATAGACCCTGTCGAGGTTAGGTTGAGAAACGCTAGCCCAGAACCATTCACTTCTCCACTCGGTGTAAAGCTCGATCCATTCAAGCCGTTTCTCGAATCTGCAATAACACAGCTGGGTTACCGTGACAAAAGAGCGGGTGAGAGCGTGGGCTTCTCCTGTTTCGTACTAATCCCCGCCGCTCAGCCCGGCGAATCAGCCAGAATAGCTGTGAAAGGAGGACGAGTGAAGGTGTGGTTGGGCACAAGTACGCATGGACAAGCGCACGACGTATGGGCACGCATGCTGGTCAGTGAAGAACTCAACATTCCTCAATCGGTAATCGATTTCGAGAAATCGGATACGGCCGAACTCGATGAGGGTGTAGGGTCATGGGGTAGCAGGAGCACAGTCGTCGCGGGCGCCGCATTGATCGAAGCCGCCCGAAAAATCAAGGCTGACGTCAGTGCCAGGCTTGGGAAATATTCTCCAACCGAACTGCTGAATCATAACTTCGACGCAACGGTATTCCGCTCGCAAAAGGAACAGGTGAACGCATTTGGTGCCAACCTCGTCACCGCCCAACTAGATGAGTCTGGAAACATCAGGTTGAAGAAGTGCGTGGCTTACTACGATGTTGGACGGCAACTTAACCCCGGCATGATTGAAAGCCAAATCATCGGTGGAACTGCTCAAGGCCTCGGCCAAGTTCTTACTGAAGAAATCAAATACAATGATGAAGGACAGCTACTCACCGCCACCATCGCCGACGCGGGGATGCTAAGTGCATCGATAATGCCCTCAGTTGAGGTTAAACTCGCAACGAACCCATCACCCCTACCACACGGGGCGAAAGGAGTTGGGGAGAGTCCGACGATGGGCGTCCCTCCCGCCGCTGTGAGAGCCATAGAGAAACTCGTCGGAAGACGACTACGCGAAACACCAATCCCAATTGAGATAACGATGTTACACGCTCCTGCTTAGAAGACTTGATAGATTCCGTCAGTCGTTTAGTTCATGAGAGAAAGTCGTTTTTCAATTTTTCCAAATTGGAGAAAGAAGGAATGAAGAGGATAGCCGTTGTTACAACCGGTGGCGATGCGCCGGGCATGAATGCTGCCATCAGAGGCGTTGTCCGTATCGCCTGTTCAAAGAACTTTGAAATCCTAGGGTTCAGAAGAGGATGGGAAGGTTTGATTACAAATACGTCCATCCAAATGACGCCTCGAACCGTAAGCGGAATTCTGCAGTTAGGTGGAACAATACTGCATACGTCAAGATGCCCGGAGTTCGAGAAAAAAGAAGGGATCGGGAAAGCTGCGGAAACTCTCACATCGAATCACATCGATGGGCTCGTTGTCATCGGCGGGAACGGCTCTTTCAAAGGCGCCCTTGAGCTTAGCGCATACACGGATGCAATGATAGTAGGAATTCCGGCGTCAATCGACAACGATATCTTTGGAACAGAGGAAACCATAGGTTTTGACACGGCTGCAAACACGGCAGTCGCCGAAATCGACAAGATCCGAGACACGGCGGTTTCCCTTGAGAGAGTTTTCATGATTGAGGTGATGGGGCGAAAAAGTGGTTTTCTCGCGTTGGAGATCGGCCTCACCGTTGGCGCTGAGATAATTCTCGTTCCAGAAGTGAAATATCAAAACGAGAAACTTTTCGAGACCGTAAGAGAAAACATGGCCAAGGGAAAGAAGTCAGGCCTGATCATCGCGGCGGAAGGAATAGGAGACACTCGTCTTCTTGCAGCAGAGATTCAACGAAACACAAAGGCAGATGTCAGATTGAGCATCATAGGCTATGCCCAAAGAGGCGGCAGTCCCACGGCGAGGAGCAGGCTCTTGGCGAGCTTGTTCGCACAAAAAGCGATCCAGCTATTGTCACAGAAAGACGGCGACAGAATAGTCGGCTTGCAAGATGGCAAGGTTGTCAGTGTCGAGCTTCAGAAATCATGTAATGCACAGAAAGTTTTGGATCCAGACCTACTTAATCTGGCTAATCTACTTGCAACATGAAAACACAATGGATTCTTCACATGTGGGCTTTGATACGAAGCGAAGCTATGTCAAGCGTGGAGATACTGAGGCGTTGATATGAACGTCAAGCTGGTCCGGAGCCCCAAGAATCCCATCATTGAACCAAGACCACGGATAGCTTGGGAAAGCGGGGGCACCTTCAACCCCGGAGCTGCAAAAAACGGTGAGGTCATTCACGTACTGTACAGGGCGGTCAACGAACACAATGTATCATCCCTTGGACACGCAACAACGACGGATGGCGAAACTATCGTGGACCGATCTCTGGGACCTGTCCTCGCTCCAGTTAGCTCTTGGGAAGTACTGGGTTGTGAAGACCCACGCATAACAGCATTCGATGGCAGATTCTACGTTTTCTATACGGCGTACTCGCCACGGGGTCCACGAGTAGCTCTGGCCTCGACTACCGACTTCATGACGTACGAACGCTACGGAGTAGTAGGACCGGACTACGACGACAAGGACGCCGCCCTCTTTCCTCAGCTCATTCACGGAAAATTCGCCGTTGTACACAGAATAGCGCCAAACATCGAGCTGGCGTTCTATCATAATATCAAACAGATGGAAAAAGTCTCACAAAACCCATACTCGAAGAATTATCTCAAACGCATAGAAACAAAGATTATCATGAAACCAAAGTGGAAGTGGGAAGAAAAGAAGGTTGGAATAGGCCCACCCCCGATCCGAACTGACCTAGGATGGGTGGTCATCTATCACGGCGTAGATTCTAACACCGTATATCGCGCAGGTGCAGCCCTCCTCGATCTTGAAAACCCGCGACGAGTGATCGCCCGAACTCCAGAACCCATCCTTGAACCGGAAGAAGTCTTCGAAAGAGTCGGCGTGGTACCTAATGTTGTTTTCCCGGAAGGTGCAGTAATGGTAAAGGATGAACTCAAGGTCTTCTACGGCGGAGCAGACAGAACCTGCTGTGTCGCGAGCATTCCAATGAAATTGTTGATAGAAACCTTAGAAAGCTGTAGTTAGGATCCGTCGCACCATGAGCCACCGCAATTCCTTATCACATTGGAGAATCATCATCTTTGACCTTGACGGTACCCTGACAAAGAGCAAATCAGACGTCGATCATGAAATGGCTTCGCTGGTTTGCGAACTGCTCCGGCTAAAGTACGTTGCCATTACCTCAGGGTGCTCTTTTCAACAGTTCAAGAGCCAATTCCTGAGTGGACTGCCAAAGAACACCGACTTACGCAACTTACTCCTGTTTCCAACCTCTTCGTCAAGCGGTTACTATTATGACAGAAAACGACGCCGTTTCTCTCAGGCCTACACCAATTTCCTGTCCGTACGGGACGTCAAGAAAATACTGAGATCTTTCGCAAGAGTTTTCGCGGAAATCGCATATTCCCAACCGGCAAGGACATACGGGCCAGTTTTCGAGAACAGGGGAAGCCAGGTAACGTTTTCCGCGTTGGGTCAGAAGGCTCCGCTGCGACTGAAGCGGAAGTGGGATCCAAATCAACAGAAGCGACTGAGGATAAGGGGGCTCCTGAGGGCGGAATTGCATAACTTCGAGATTTCTATCGGTGGAACCACTTCAATTGACGTCACGAGAAAGGGTGTAAACAAGACATTATGCGTAAAGAAGCTGAGAGAACGCCTTGGTGTGAAACAGAAAGACATGCTATTTGTTGGAGATGCTCTTTTCAGAGGTGGAAACGACTACATCATGAAGAGCACAGGCATCCGGTGCATCTCGGTCTCGGGCCCGAAGCAAACGAAGGAATTAATAAGAAGAATAATTCAGGGCCGCAAATCCATACATCCTGTCTAACACACGACGATCGATAGGATAGATAACGATGCTACGTGACAGCGGTTGCGCCAAGCGCCGAAGCTTGGGGACTGTACTCTGAAATACCAATTCGCCTGCAGGGTCTGAAGTGTTTTCGAGAATCCGCCCGCGTATTGGTCCGCTAGGCGCGAAGGTCTTCTCTCCAGAGCCAACCGTTCGTACGCTTATCGTCTACAACCTGGTCCAGGGCCTGTACCTTGGTTACATCAGGGTCTTTTGGCAGCCGTGGATAGTTTCTCTCGGAATCTCTATCGCGATAATCGGCGTCTTGGAGAGTGGGGCAGGAAGATACGGAGCGATATCCGGTTTGATGCAAGTGGTGGGAGGGAGGCTCTCGGACCGCCGGGGACGCAGGAAGCTAATTCTTGCGGGGAGTGGTTTCCTCATCGCGTGCTGGCTGACATCAGCGAGTGCATTCTTCATCGGTTCCCGCGGGCTCGTATACCTCGCCTACCTTCTCTGGGGCCTCAGTCTACTATCGCTCCCGGTAATTGACGCGACGATGGCCGACTATATCGAGACGCCTGACCGTTCGAGAGTATACAGCACTATGCTAGTTGCGAATTTCATACCCGGTTCAATAACAGGATTCCTTGCGGGACAGTACGGGGCTTCCCTAAATCCTCCACTTCTTCTTGTGCTCGCGGCAGGCCTCGAGACCGTAGGCTTCGCTTTGATCTTCGCCAAGGTTCGAGACAAAGGCGTATCGAATGGGATTCAAAGAGCTTCGCTCAGCCTTAGGGCTACGTGGGAAGGTATCAGTCAGTTCCGAGGGTTCTTCAGCATCTTCATGATGGACGCAATAGCTTGGTCGCTCGGAACTGGAATCTTGTATGCCCTTCTATCAACTCGGGGCTTCACCCAGTTTGAATTCGGACTTGTCGCCCTCACGCAGCCTATCGGAGTTGTGTTGGGCACCGTTCCGGGTGGGTGGTTGACGCACCGCATAGGTGCGAGAAGACTGCTTATGATATCGGAAATCCTGGGAGCGGTCATGGTATTGGGATGGGCCTTCTACCCAGTTGACCCTCTGGTCCCTCTATACGGGATCGTGTGGGGTTTCGCGATCTCAACTTGGGTGCCCGCACAGTTCCACCTATCGGCAGCCATGTTCCCAGAAGAGAGGAGGGGAGAGATGCTCGGCGCCCTAGCAACATCGGTCTACTTCGTCCGTATCGCAGGCCCCATCGTCGCAGCCGGGCTGTATCTCACCTTTGGCTACCCAGCCCCGATGGTGGCGGGCGGCATCGCAATATTTGCAAACATCGTTTTGATTAGAAGATTCCTTCCGCAGGACGGCTAAGCAAACATAAGAAATTTGAACTAGTTCTTATGGGCACCGTGTCATTCCAGATATGTCAACCAGTCCGGGTGTTTCTTGTTCCGGCCGTGAATAGAATCATCGTAGGCTTGCTGTATTTTGCGTGTGATTGGGTAATCGCCGTTTCCAATTTGCCTTCCGTCGATTTCGCTAATTGGTGTGATTTCAGCGGCTGTGCCGGAGAGAAATAGTTCGTCGGCGGTATACAGCTCCTCTCTGGCTATGTCTGTTCGGTGACAACTTATGTTCATGTCCGCAGCGAGCTGAATTACAGTGTCCCTGGTGATTCCTCTCAGTATGCCTGCGGCGGCGTTCGGAGTAGACAGCACGCCGCGTTTTACGCGGAAAATATTCTCACCGGTACCCTCCGATACCATGCCCTGAGTGTTCAGCATAATCGCCTCGGCATATCCTGCCTTTATCGCCTCAATCTTCGCTAAACTCGCGTTTGCGTAATTGGCGGAGCATTTGGCCTGGGGTGGGAGAGTTAGAGGACTGATTCTCCGCCACGACGAGACCATGCACCTGACTCCCTTGGTTGATGCATCCTCACCCAAGTACGCACCCCAGCGGAAAGCGGCTATGGATACATCGACCTTGTTCTTGAGCGGGTTTACGCCCATTTCTCCGTAGCCGTAGAAGGCAATTGGGCGAATGTAGCATTCTGATAAGTTGTTAGCTTTGATTGTAGCCGTTATTGCCTCGGCAATCTCGTCAGCTTCATACTCCAAATGCATAAGGTAAATTTTGGCGCTGTTGATGAGCCGCCAAACATGATCGTACAACCTGAAAACCGCAGGTCCAGGATCTGCCTTGTAACATCTCAGCCCTTCGAAGACAGCGGTACCATAATGGAGCGCGTGCGTTAGGACATGTATCCTCGCGCTGTCCCAATCGACCAACAGCCCGTTATACCAAATCTTCTCCGCCTTATCCAAGTCAACATCCTCCTCGCCCTGCTTAATTCAAAGTGCCGACCATAAATGTCACGTTGAACATGCGAGACAGTGATTCGGTTCCAGCAAAATGGCTTTGGCAGGTTCCGGTATTACTCACGGAACGCCTCTAAGCTCTCTTTTCCTACGAACGCTAGAATCACTGCTGTAGCTAGGTAATCGATCCACCATATTTTGAAGAGATAGTTAACGAGGAGGCTTCCGAGCAAGGCGAGAGCCATGAGGAAGCAGGTGGCGGATTCTATGGCGTCAATGGAGAGTGGGACGCAGTTTGTTTCCCTCCCAATTCTCCTCTTCTGAATCCATAGGACAGGCATGATGAATACCGCTCCAAGAGCCACCGCTATACCAAGGGGTGAAGATTCAGGCCGAATTCCTACCCAGTACGAGTAAATTGCGCTCAACCCAATGATTGGGATCAGTGCAACGAGAAGCAGTTTCGTGAGTTTCTCAGCTCTCTCACCGCGGTCACCAGAGCCCCGTGAATCATCTTTCAGATGATTTAGAACCGTGAACCCGGAAATTAGTTCCACAAGACTATCACTGCCAAACGCGATCAGAGCCAAGCTACTCGAAAGCAAACCGATTCCGATTGAACCAATAACCTCAACAACCATCCACCCCAGGCTAAGGTACTCGACCATAATTCCCAGATGAATCCTTCCAACCCTCCAAGCGGTGTGGGTCGCTGGGCAACAACAAGAGACTCCGCTTGAGCACTCTGCTGGGGTCAAACAATTCTCGCACGACTCAGCCTCGCATTTACAAATCGAACAACTGGAACCGGATTGCATGAGAGGCCTCTCTGGAATGTCGAAGTCTAATGGATTGTCGTTTCTTCCTTGCCCCTAGGTAAGTCTTCGGGACGGATCTCGTAAATCCATGTAGACAAGGAGGTATAGACGTAATCACAATTGAGACGCAAGGCTTGATCATTTGGTGCAGGGGGTTAGATTCGCCCCTGAATAGGGTCAAGTAGCCCCATCGTCCAATAGCAGCAATGTTTGGAGCACGAACAGTCTTGAAAGACGATGGCTGCGCCCATGACTACGACGAGTCGTGGGTGTGCAAAATCTGCGGCTATCAGCTTCCGAATACGATCCAAAATAGGATCAAGCAGGTTGGCAAGGGAACGAAGTGAAGCTGAAGTCGAGACCGAGGGCAGAGACAAGTGACGAACCATAACCGTAATCTGCAGATTTGACATCGTGCAAAGGCTTATTATCATTACTCGTAATCCTCGCTTCGATTTTGAATGAGTGGTCGCGGAAAAGTTTTCGTGAGGGACGCGACCGGTCTTGCTCGTGAGATCGGCCCGGTTTCTGCTCTGATCGGCAACATCATGGTTATGGGTTTGGGTTATGTTCTTGTTTACGCCTTTTTCGCCAGCCTCCTCTACCCCGGCGTAAACCTTCCCCTCACAGTAGTTTTCTCGCTTCTACCAGGCTTGCTGTACTCGGCGATTTACTATGTCCTTACCGTGGCGATGCCGCGCACTGGTGGAGATTATGTTTGGATTAGCAGAGTGATAAACGCCCCGTTGGGGTTTGTGGCGAATCTCCTCATAACTTTCGCCTTGATCACGACGAACGGGGTTGTGGCGGCTTGGATTGTTCTCTACGGGCTCGCGCCTATGTTCGCGGGTGTGGGGCTAGTGACCTCGAACACTAGTTTGGTGAACCTTGCTGTCACCGTCTCGACCCTCCCAACAAGCTTCTTCATCTCAGTAATACTCATGTCAATATTCATTATTCCGCTTTTCTTGGCTACGAAGAACATCTTCCGCGTCCTAGGCGTAATGTTTGTCGTCGCGCTCATTACAACGCTAGTATTGGTCTTCGGCTTTTTCGCTGTACCAAACTCCACCTACATAGCCAACTTCAATGCCCTATCAGGGATGGATTACAACAAAACCATAACCACCGCCGCAATCCCAACTGGCTTCACGCTTGGGGCGACGTTGACAGGTTCGATTTTCACAATCACCAACTTCTTGGGCTTCAACTACTCGGCCTACTACACTGGGGAAGTAAGCCAAGTCCGAAAGTCACAATTTGTAGCGATGTTCGGGTCCGTCATCATTTTTGCCGCTGTTCTTTACCTGGTTTACGCATCCGCGTATTACTCAGTGGGGGCTGACTTCCTCAACGCCATGTCGTACCTAGCCGCCACGGGAAGTTCGTCCTACACATTACCCGCGGCCCCAGTGCTCAACTACCTGCTCACGTTCGCAACTGAGAACCCATTGGTTATCGTTGCCGGAAACCTCTCACTGATAATCACATCGCTGGCGAGCGTCATAGCGTTCACGTTCACATGCGTGAGAAACGTGTTCGCGTGGTCTTTCGACAGAATCCTGCCCAGCGGGCTCACAAAGGTGGACCAGAAGAGGGGGTCTCCTTACGTGGCGGTCATTGTTCTTTGGGTTGTGTCAGTGATTTCCGTGGCACTCTACTATTACACCGTCTTCTTCCAATACTTCATCTACTCAGCCCTGATGGCTTTCATAACCTTCGGAGTTGCCTCAGTAGCCGCAGCCGTCTTCCCTTACTGGAAAAAGAGATTCTTCGAAGCATCCCCAGACATAGTCAGGAAGAAGGTGGCGGGGGTTCCGCTAATTACCATCTTGGGAGTTGCTGGTATCTTGCTTTCAATTTTCCTTGGTTACTCGACTGTTCAACCTGCCGTTACGCCTCCACCTAGCGGACCACCGTTGGTTCAGTACTTGGCTTACGCCATCGTCCCCCTTACGATAATTGCCGGGTTCGTGATCTACGCGGTCGCAGCTCAGTTCAGGAAGTCGCAGGGGCTTGACTTGTCAATGGTGTTCCGGGAGATTCCGCCGGAATAGACTAGCAGTCGACAACGTGCAAAGATATGTCGTCCGACTATAACGACGGGTTTGCGACCGTTTCAGGCTACAAGCTATACTACAAGATATTCGGCCCCGATAACTCCGAGACGCTGCTGTGCGTTCACGGCGGCCCCGGACTGACACACGACTATATCCTGTCCATGGCGGACTTGGCTAAGGATGGTTTCAAGGTTGTATTTTATGATCAGTTAGGTTGCGGAAAGTCGGACGTGCCCAAGAACCTGAACATGTTCACCATCGAGAGGGCCGTTGAGGATCTGGAAGGATTCAGACGCGAGATGAACTTAGGGAAGGTGCACCTGTTCGGCTCAAGTTACGGCGGACTCTTGGCTATTGCCTACGCTCTGAAATATCAGAAGAATTTGAAGTCGTTGATTAGCGCAGGCGGACTCGCTAGCGTGCCCCATGCGATCATGGGCATGGAAGAGCTCAAGACTCAACTGCCCCCCGACGTTCAGGAAGTGATGAGAAAGCATGAGGATGCGGGGGATTATTCGAATCCGGAATATGTGAAGGCTGTGGATGTTTTCTACAAGAGTTACTTTTGCCGTCTTCCGGAATGGCCGAAGGAAGTCATGTATTCCCTCGAACACGTAAGCCTACCCGTCTATGGAACAATGAACGGGCCCAACGAGTTCACGATAGTTGGAAACATTCGACACTGGGACGTGAGCGCCCAGCTTGGGAAGATTCGAGTTCCGACACTAGTCACTTCGGGAAAGTATGACGAAGTCTCGCCGAAAGAAGCAAGAAGCATACACAACGGAATAAAGGGCTCAAGTTTGGTAATCTTCCAGACGAGCGCACACCTTACCATGTGGGAAGAACGCGACAAATACATGAACGTCATGCGAGACTTCCTAAACCGTGTAACGAAGAAAGGCCGACGGAAACGCTGAGATTCGCATAGAAGACATCATGCGCTAGTATTCCCAGGTTTCGGGTATTGCAACGAATTTCCATGAAGCATACGAGAAAGAGTTCTTTGCGCAAAAACTTGCGACAAGAACCGAGCACATCAGAGAAATCGCATTCAACGGAGTTCGACACAACAATAAGGTGGAGCGCATGAACGGTGAAATCCGCGACCGAGAGAAAGTCATGCGTGGTCTAGAACGCAAGGATAGCCCGATCTTGACAGGGTATCAGCTATTCCACAACTACATACGATCACACAAAGCCCTAGACTACAAAACACCCGCGGAGGTCGCGGGTATCAAGGTTGAGGGAGAGAACAAGTGGTTGACCTTAATTCAGAACGCCGCCGGAAAGCCCAGCAGCACCCGCCTTCGGAAGGCTTTAATGCGATAAAAAGGCCTGAATTCAGTGTACACTTTTGTCGGAACTAGTTAAACCGGACGAACTTGGCTCGATAATGAGCACTAAAGTTGAAGTCGTCAAACCTGCTTTGCTTCTCAAAGACGCTTTGAAGAAGATGGTGAAACGGAACATAGGATGCGTAGTTGTCGTTGACAGAGGAAAGCCTGTAGGAATCGTAACTGAACGGGATATTTCAAGGCAGGTAGCAAAAGGTCCTAAGACGCTTGGCATTCAGGTAAAGCGTGTAATGTCAAGTCCACTCATTTCCGTGACTCCCACTACTCGTAACCAAGAGGCGATGGAGATGATGCTGAAACATGGAATCAGGCGACTTCCAATAATAGACAGGGGGAGACTGGTTGGGATTGTTACTGGACGAGACTTGTTAAGGTGGGTGGTTAAGATAACCTACGAAGGCCATACGCCATTCGAGATCAAGGAAATCTTTGCCAGACCGAATCTCTCGAAAAGTTAGGGGAACCCAATCGCAGTATCCGACGGATTTTTACAACAAGAATCTAAAGCCGCATCCGATGAAGACTTGACGTTACCGTCCATCCCCGCCGTCCAAGTTGAAACGTTACAGGAGCGTTCAGGTAAACTTCCGGGTCAGCAGTAAATGGTTAAAGATCGTCAATATGTTAGCCAGCCTTGAAGGCCGAAGCAGCAGCGCCCTAATGCGGGAACTACTCACCCTCGGTCTAGCACAGTACGTAAACATACATTACCGCACGCCTCAGCTCATCAGGGAACAACAACTAAACTCAATCCTCAATAACCAACTGAAGACGGCTGTATCCGACGCCAAAGCCAAGATATCCACCAAAAATGATGTCTAGCATATGTTATACACCGACAGCGCACCTTTTCAAAGCTGGTACATTTCGCGAAGAATTTTGTTTACTTCCCCACGCAGTAACTCTCCAACTTCTCCTATCTCTCCGAGGATTATGTCCTTAGAAATTGTAGCAACCTTGTCGAGTCTTATCACCGAGGCTGTCTTCAACCCGGTCAAACGGAACTCTCTATGGTCCTGTGGAATCAGTACTTCTTTCGTTGAGGGTTGGGCTGGTATTCTAGAGGAGATGAACGCTACGACGCAGTCCATCCCGCCTTCCACAATAACAAGTGCGGGTCTTAACTTGGAGGCGGTTAGGTCGGTGAAGGGGAATGGGACGAGAACAATTTTGCCCTTCACTTATAGACTACCTTGAGGTCGGTTGCGGAATACAGATCAGCTTCTTTCACAAGGAAATCGTTGAGTGAGCGTTCTGAAACCATCATAATTGCCCTGATCTCCCGCTCTTCAACAAGCGCGTCAAGCTTTCTATTCAGCTGACCGAGCAACTCCTTGATTTCCTTGACATCGACCTCCACGGTCATCCTGGTACCACCGAGCTTACCTTCTACATGACTAATTCCGCAGACAATAAAGCCTATTGTAGACCTTTTGTGGGGTTAGCTCGGTTTCTCTAGCCCTTTGTTTTATCCCAACCGGAAAGGTAGCCATCCCGCAAATAGATGTCTAGCATATGTTATACACTAGAGCAAGCCACGAACACGCCACCGAGCAGAAGACCGACCCTGTCCTGGGTCGAATTTTGGTGGGGTCGAAGGGACGTTCATGGTTCGGGCATCGATTCCGCTACACCGGCCTCTCCGAATGAACTCAAACCTGAAGTTTGGAAATGCTTTAGGAGTACTTTACCGGTGGGTCCGGGGGCTTCTTGCTATTTTCTTTCCCTTAGCCTCCAGATGCCGAATTCGCCAACCGTTTGAGCGGTCTCAACAGGTTTGTACCATTGCTTCTTAGCGCCAACCAAGGAGCGCATCTTCCAACCCGTGCTCTTCGGTTCCTTTTCTATGATTTCTAGGAGTGTGTCGATCTTCTTTGAAAGATCCTGCCTATCGTCGACAGAAAGACTCCCAGCTTCCAGGACGAACTGTTTTAGTCCGTTTAGGTTGGTTGTAGCTGTATACCAGAATCCCCAGTCAGAGGCCAGCAATTCTGAAATGAATTTGGCGTTGATTTCGTTCTTTTCTTCCTGATGGGATATTTGATGGGCCGCTAGGAGTAGTATTGTGTCTTTGACGTCTTTCTCTCCGGGAAACACTATCTGGATCTTCTCAAGCAGCAGATCGGTCGGCGTCACAGTTGGCGTATCGAGATCTAACCGTCCTCTAAAATCCAGTGGATGATTGGCCGCAAGCAGCTTGTCAAAGAATACATCGACAAAGAACCAGCCTTTTGGATGGAAGTATATCTGGCGTTGTGTGGCGGCGGTTGACATCGTCGTAGGCCTCTTCTCATAACCCATCTCTTTGAAGAAGCCTTTCATTTTGTCGCGGTTTTTGGAGTACGACATGTAATCGAGATCTGTGTACTCTTGTTGGCCTTCACCTAGCCGCACGAGTTTCTTAGCGAACTCTATGAACTCTAAGCAATGAAATCGGATTGCAACGCCGCCTAGAAGCCTGATCGGGATACCGCGCTTCGTTGCTTCGTCAACAAGCCGCTTCCCTTCTTCCAAGAAGACTTCAGTGGGAACAATGCCTCCCCACTCGGCAGGCATTTCTATGACTCGGTCGGCCAACTCAATAGACCCCCAAACCTAGGCTTCAACCAATGCCCTTGACATCCTATTCTGACCTTCGGTTCTTATAGGAGATTTAGCCTCGAAAATCGTATCCAACTCCTATAGTAGGCCCTTTGGCGGATCGATTCACCTATGGCGTAGGTGGACTCGTAACTTGGTCCAATGCATGCTCTCGCTCAGTCCGGTCTCTTGGTTGGCCCACTCAATGAAATCAGGCAAAATCCTGGATATCGCCCTCACCTAGTATCTTTAGTATATCATTTAAGGAGGCAGACATCGAAACCATAGCGGGTAGAATTGAAGGAAGAAGCGCTAATCCCAACCGTCCCATTCAAGAGCTGTCCCATTAGAACTAGTCTTGGAGTTCTAGGAAAGAAGTGGACTTTGCTAATTGTGCGGGATATCGGTTTCTTGAAGATAGGAAGGTTCAACGAGATCCTCCGCACTCTACCAGGCTTAACTCCCAGGGTTCTTTCGATGCGATTAACCGAGCTTGAGAAGAATGGGTTCATCAGGCAAACTGAGATTCAAAGAAAACCCAAGCTCGTCAGGTGGGGACTGACGAACAAGGGAAGAGACACGCTTCCGATATTGATGAGCTTCATCGCCTTCGGCTCAAAGTGGCATTGCGACGTTGTCTTCGAGGACAAGCGGGCCAGGACGCCGGAGGAACTCTTTCCGGCACGCGTAAAGTTCGAACCAGTCATAAGGAACGTCTAGCTCCAGAGGGCTTGTCCTCGCGTTAAGATGGGCTTAATAGACACGGTTGCGTGGTTGCTTGTGAGTTAGGTATACGGGCTGAAGCGAACGTCCTACCGTAATCATCCGTGTCGGCGTCCTATTTCTCCCGAGAAACTAGCTGAACCAAACTAACGAGGTGAAACGCATGAGCTATGAACGTTCCATCAACAAGCCAGTTGAGGAGGGTAAGGAATACGAACTTGAGATCAAAGAGACTAGCCGTCGTGGTGACGGAGTCGCAAGGATCGAGGGTTTCGTGGTTTTCGTCCCACAATCCAAACCTGGCGATAAGGTGAAGGTCAAAATTAATTCCGTTGGACCAAGATTCGCAACCGGCGAAATAGTCCAATAGAAACCCTGGGAGATTTTTCTCCCACACCCCATTTTCTAAGCCCAACTGTAGACACTTGACAACGGCAAGCGCGTCAAGGATACGGGTCAGAATTCGAAGACCAACTCATCGGCAGTTATCTGTGTGGTCGACGCCAACAACGGGTGAAATACTAGGCGTCGGATTAAGAAATTCAGTTAGGTTGGCTCACACTTGGTTTCTAATAAAGAGTCTAAAAGATTTGAGGTGCAAAGATAATTAGAACGAGTAAACCTACCGCGAGACCTGTGAAGAACCCGGCTATGTGACGAAACGGTTGACGTGCCACGAAACCAATAATCGTTGCAGGCAGGCTTGTGGACACAAAATAATCAGCCAACGGCACAAGCAAAGACAACAACACAATCCATAGCATGTACTGATGAATCTTCGACGCAACATTCGCTAAATCAGGGCTAACGCTGTTGGCTCGACCGAGTCCTATTATACCGATAACAAAACCAACAACTAAACCAATCACCGTTGCTGTAGAGACCTTCATTACCATGACTTTTTCCTCTTCGTCACACCCAACCTAGTAATTTTCTTGTCTTAAGGATTATCCTACCGATACGACCTGATCGGCTAGGCATTGGATAGCGCTATAGGGCCACGTGGCCTCGCTCCGAAGGAGCGGTATTACAAATGTTAGTGATCGGACTTCCACTTCCTTACATGGGTTAGAATGTCTTCGTGGCCTCTCGCTATATCCTCCTTCCGTGTCTTCGTGACGTCGACAAATTTCAGCTCACTCCACGCCTCGCTCGAAGGCGCATCGCTCCGCTCTCCAAGGTACAGGAATTCTAGGTCCCAGTGGTTCCCTGAGCCGTAAACTTCTGAGAACACTAATGGGCCATCCATGGGCTCGATTTTCAGGTTCAGCTGTTCCTCGAGGATTCTTTCCGCGGCGTCTTGAGGGGATTCACCGAGAATGAGAGCTGAGGAGGGTAGCATCCACCCCGTACTATGTCTCTCAACTCTTTCCGCATCTAGCGCACCGATATGGTCCCATGGAGCCTTCTTGTTGATGTGTCCCATCAGAACCAGTTGCGGACTGCCAATCTTGGTGAGTATTAGGAAGGTTGAGATACAGAAACCGCTCTCAGGAATTTCCTTCATCCGCGGAGGAGCAACATCCCGCCTAAAATGAGCGAATTGGCGACTTGTAGCCATGTACCCTCTGGTGGTGCAAGCCTAATCTAAGCTCTTCTTCCCAAACCGTCTGGTCAAGCGAAGCAACCTAGATTTATGTTCCCATACTGTCGTAGTGCGCCGACAAGTTTTGCCAGTAACTACGGAGCCGGAATTTCCACCAGGTCCTTTCACGATCGGCGTAGGAGGCGTAGTAATTGATGACGACAAGGTTCTCCTGGTTAAGTTAACGTACGGTCATATGGGATGGATTCTACCGGGCGGCTACGTGAAATCGACGGAGACTATAGGTCAGGCGGTTAAGCGGGAGGTGCGCGAAGAAACGGGGCTTCAGGTTGAGCCCCTCAAATTGGTATCTGTTAGGAGCAGGGCAGAGGGTGGAAAGTGCGACGTTTACGTGGGATTTCTTGTAAAGGTTCTAGGGGGCGAACTGAAGCCGGATAACGCGGAGATCTCGGATCTTAGATATTTCTCATTGGATGAAATGGAAGCACGTGCAGATGTACCAAAGCTCAACACTTGGATAGTAAGACGCGCGCTGAAGCGGGACGCGTCTGGATTCTCACTTTCCGGCGAAAAGCCGAACCTCTCACAACTCTATGAATTATGGCTCTGATAGAGTGGAATCGCGAACCTGGTCAGAATCTTGCAGTCTCTCGCCGTCACGCTAATTATTGCAGCTGCTTTCCTCCACGCAGGTTGGAATCTGCTTGCCAAAGCTTCGAAGAATACTGCCGCTCTAATGTGGTGGGCCACCGTATTCGGGACGGTTGGGTATGGGCTATGGCTTGCGAGCGGTCCAGGCATCATTCTGAATTCTGGCTCGTGGTTTCCATTCTCTGTTAGCGCGCTCTGCGAGGCTGGGTACTTTGTCACTCTGGTGCAGGGCTACTCGAAGGGGGATCTATCACTGGTTTATCCTATCTCTCGTGGGTCGGCCCCAATACTGGCTGCGTTGCTCGGTGTCATTGTCCTGGCTGAATACCTGCCGTGGGCGGGCTATTTTGGAGTCGGGTTAATGGTTGTGGGAATCTATGTTACTTCTCGCCCCGTTGGGCCTTCGAGCAATGGCGGCGGGAATCCGACTAGGCCTCAAGTCAGCGCAGTTGTGTGGGCTCTTGCCTCAGGCATTTTCATCTCAATCTACTCGGTGTCCGATAAGTTGGCCGTAGCCGCTACTCCGCCACTCGTGTACAACTGGTGGGTGTTCGCGGGTAACGCAGTATTGTGGGCGCCTTTTGTGTGGCGAAGAAACCGTTTCAAGTTGAATATTCATGAACTGCAGGACAATTGGCGGAATATTTTCGCTACCAGTGTGATGAGCGTCGGTGCATATGCTGCGGCTCTAACAGCTCTGTCCATGACAAGTGCGAGCTACGTGGTTGCCGGCCGAGGTTTGAGCGTTGTCATAGGAGCGATGTTTGGATACCTACTGCTCAGAGAGAGGTTCGGACGGGTCAGAATCTTTGGAGCGATCTTGATGGTCGTAGGTCTTGGAATTATCGCCTTTAGCTAGACCACGAAAATACCTTGCGGGGAACTTATCCTTGCAACCCAAGCTCGCGAACTATGAGGTCTACGAGTTCCTCAGCAGCGTTTTCGATCGTTGAAGACAATTGTTCACCAAAGCTGAGTTCTGATTCAATGTCAATCGTATAGATTTCAATGACCTTGGGAATCTTCTCAGGTTCAAGATTCTTGTAGAACTCAAGAGCCGTGGCAAAATTGACTCCATGTGGTGCTCCGGGATGTATTGTGTCCGTGAAATCGTCAGGAGTGAATTTCCGTATGCGGCCGGGTTCGGTTTCACTGCCGGTATGCGAGTCGACTATGATTACGCGGTCGAAGCCGAGAATCTCTTCAACAAGCCTGATGCCTGAAACGCTCAACTCCTTAACTTCTATATTCGTTGTATGCGGTATCCTCGCCTGAATTTTTCTTGCGACGTGGATTCCGACGCGATCGTCGCCCATTATCGGGTTACCCAAGCCCAGAACCAGTGATCTCGTGGTTGACCAACTGGCTGAAGTAGTTTGGGACGTGTTTTAGATAGTTCCGTCTGATTTCTGTGTCTTGACTTCAGTCGGTTCTGTATATTGAATCCAGGTCAAGATAATTAGTACATATACTGTTGAGACGGTAGTAATTATAGGGAAACCGGACTCACTGAGGCCAAGGAACCTCCGATGGAAACGGATCAGCGTACGAGACAACAATGTGAACAGCTTGAGACTGCATGGACGATCTTGAACGATGCCACGACTGAACTGGCGGGCAAGATAGTCGCCCTACCACCCGACATCTATATCTCACTAAGAGGCGCGAAAGACTTGATTGGCCTCTGTAAGTCACACCCAAAGTTAGCTGATCTAACCCCGTCCACCATTGATTCAAGAGAGGGTTTCTGCGTTGCGTGCTGCGGATCGGACATTGTCGGAAGAATCAAGTGCGAGTTACGCAACATCGAAGATCTCCTCATCCTAAAGGCAATCAATGAGGTGGGAAGCAGCTACGCCCTGAAGCTTCAAGAAAAGACGATGAAAGCGTGGCAAGCGACCAAGCCTCTCACGGTCACAATACGCTAAGAACGGGTCCTTTGGAGCCGGAAATACAAGGGCTCAGGGAAACTTAATCTTGTATGGCTTCTATATTTCTTGGGGTCTACTCTATATTTCTACATAGAACAACGGCGTCATCTATATACAGAGTCACACGCCCCCGTGAGTCCAAAGTGAACTTCGAGGGTAACCCATGGCCCAAACAACCGTTACTGAGTTTGAGCCGCTCATCATCGGCTTCTGCTGCAACTGGTGTTCATACGCCGGTGCGGACCTCGCCGGGACGAGTCGGTACGAATACCCCCCAAACATCCGACTGATCCGCGTAATGTGCACTCAGATGATTGCGCCATGGCTCGTTGTTGACGCATTGACCAAGGGAGCTGATGGCGTTTTGATAACCGGTTGTCATCCCGGAGATTGCCATTACGTCGATGGTAATTTGAAGACGCAACGAAGGGTCGAGGCGCTTGCGGTTATGCTCCAAGATATGGGCCTTGAACCCGAACGGTTGAAACTTGAATGGGTTTCAGCAGGGGAAGGCGAGAAGTTCGCCAGAGTTGTTCGAGAGTTCACTGAAGATGTCAGGAAGCTCGGGCCGAATCAGTTCAAATGAGGATGGTTTGTTGACTCAAGCGGCTCTCGTGATCGGTGGCGGAATTGCAGGCGTCCAAGCTTCGCTCGATCTAGCCGACCAAGGTTTTGAAGTGTACCTGGTTGAGAAGAACCCGAGCATCGGGGGCAAAATGATTCAACTCGACAAGACGTTCCCGACAATGGATTGCTCAGCCTGCATACTTACGCCAAAGATGGTTGATGCGTCTAAGCACTCTAAGATTCACCTTCTAACCTACTCCCAGGTGAAGAAGATCGACGGAAAAGTAGGGGCGTTCAGGGTCATTATCGCCAGAAAGCCTCGGTATGTGGATGAGGTCACATGCACTGGTTGCGGCCTCTGCGCAACCAGGTGCCCTGTCGAAGTACCTAACGAATTCGATGACGGGCTAGGGGTCAGAAAGGCGATCTACGTTCCATTCCCCCAGGCCGTTCCGTTGGTATACACAATTGACATGGACAATTGCGTACTCTGCAGCGTCTGCGAAAAATCCTGTGCAGCCCACGCCATAAAGTTCGATCAGAAAGCCGAAGAACTTGAGATCAATGTGGGAGCGATTATTCTGGCCACAGGATTCAAAGTGTTCAGCACTGAAAAGAGACCTGAGTATGGGCACGGAAAGTACGACAATGTCGTAACGGGGCTGACGCTCGAACGTCTTCTCAGCGCGTCAGGCCCGACCGGCGGGCATGTGCTTCGACCCTCTGATGGTAAGATACCAAAGAAGGTGGCATTCATTCAATGCGTGGGATCGCGCGACTCCAGCATCGGCAATTCATACTGTTCGCGAGTCTGCTGCATGTATGCGCTGAAACAGGCCCGTTTGCTTAAGGAACACGTGCCAAACGCGGACATCACGATATTCTACATGGACATCAGGGCTTTCGGAAAAGGGTACGAAGAATTCTACCGAAGAGCATGCGACGAGCTGAAACTAAAACTCGTCAAAGGAAGAGTCGCTAAAGTCGACGAAGATACAGAAACAAAAGACCTCGCCACAAAAGTCGAGGACGTCGAACAAGGCACCGTTAGAACCGAGAACTTCCACCTCCTCGTACTCTCTGTAGGACTTGAGTCAACAGCCAACGAAATCACCTCGCTCTTACCGGTTGCTGTCGGCGAGGATAGATTCTTCGAGGCAATAGATCCGAAAATTGACCCGGTCCTAACTTCTGTTCAGGGCGTTTTCGTCGCAGGAGTTGCGGAAGGCCCTAAGGACATTCCTGACTCCGTCTCACAAGCAAGCGCTGCGGCGATGAAAGCATCAATCATCCTTGCAAAGGTGGCTAGTTAGAATGAGCGCCTCTGAGCCGAGAATCGGCGTCTACGTCTGCCATTGCGGAGTTAACATAGGGTCAGTCGTTAATGTTGAGGAAGTTTCGAAATATGCGCAGACCTTGCCCAACGTCGTTGTGGCGAAGAACTACCTCTACATGTGTTCGGCTCCCGGACAGGATATGATTGCAAAGGATATCTCGGAACATAAGCTGAATCGGGTGATCGTTGCCGCTTGCAGCCCAAGATTGCACGAGACCACATTTAGACGCACACTCTCGAAAGCAGACCTTAACCCCTTCTTGCTTGAAGTGGCAAACATACGCGAACACTGTTCATGGGTGCATCCCTCACACCCTGCCCAAGCAACGGCGAAGGCGAAAGACCTTGTTCGGATGGCTGTTGCAAGAGCGCGTCTACTGGAACCGCTTGAAAAACGCGTAATGGAAGCCACAACCAAAACCTTGGTGGTCGGCGGAGGGATCGCGGGGATGAGAGCCGCGATCGACCTAGCAGAGCGAGGCTTAGAGGTCTATCTCGTCGAACAATCCCCCACCCTAGGGGGACGGACGGCACAACTTGGAAAAGTCTTTCCAACGAACGACTACGCCGCCGACCTCCTGCGCAGAATGTACCAGAAAATCTCCTCAAATCCCAACATCAAGGTTCTAACGAACGCCACCGTGGAATCCGTCGAGGGCTTTGTTGGAAACTTTGGCGTAAACATATTAGTAAAACCAAGGCGAGTCACCGATTCATGTGATGCATGCGCCGAATGCGAACCCGCATGCCCCATTGAGATACCAGACGAGTATAACGCGGGGTTGTCTCTCAGGAAGGCGATCTACCTCGCCAACCCGGTCGCATTCCCGCTCAAGTATGTTATCGACGAAAAGAACTGCAACCTGTGCGGCAAATGCGTGACCGCCTGTACGAAAAACGCGATCGATCTCACCGAGGCGTCTGGAAAATTAGAAATGAAAGTCGGCGCCGTGGTCGTCGCAACCGGTTTCGACCCATACGAACCCCAGAAAACAGAATTCGGCTTTGGGTTAAGCGAGAAAGTCATAACGTTGCCCCAGTTCATCAGAATGCTCGAGCACAAAGAACCCTTACAAGAAAAAACCGACCTGAACGGAAATCAGCCAAGAAACATTGTTTTCATAGCATGTGTAGGTTCGAGGCAGCTGAGGAAGAGTGGGGCGTCTTCGGGCGAAAACGCGAAAGTGAACGAATATTGTTCACGAGTGTGCTGCGCCGCTTCGCTTCACACCGAACTTGAACTCAAGAAGAAGTATCCACAATGGAACGTCTTCCATCTCTATCGCGATATCAGAACTTACGGGAGGAACCACGAGAAGCTGTATGAGGAAGCTGGCAACTCATCCGTAATCTTCCTACGCTACGACGAAAACACGTCTCCCACGGTCACACCCAGTGGCGACAAAATGCTGGTCACGGTTAAGGATCGCCTGAGCGGTGGGGAGCAATTCGAAATTTCCGCAGACCTAGTCGTGCTTGCGACTGGAATGGTTCCCAGGGAGAGCACGAAAGATCTTCAGCTGAAACTTAAAGTCCCATCCAGCCCCGACGGGTTCATTCAGGAAATTCACGCGAAACTCAGGCCTGTTGAAGTTTCAACCGACGGAATTTACATCGCGGGAGCGGCGCAGGGGCCTAGAGACATCACAGAAAGTGCCATCGCCGGGTCCGCTGCTGCAGCAAAAGCAGCCGCCATACTCGCGAACGGCCGTGTTGAACTCGAACCGACCATCGCTCATATCGACCTGGACAAATGCGACGGATGCGTCCTCTGCGTCGAGGTTTGCTCATTCAAAGCAATCAGCGTCGTTGAAAGATCAGAGGGAGGAGAAACCAAGAAACGCGCCATCGTAAACGAAGCGTTCTGTAAAGGGTGCGGTGCTTGCGCGGCCATCTGTCCTCCCAGAGCGATCGGTGTCAGTCACTTCACACTCCCACAGATTAACGCCGTTCTTGAAGCAGCCTTGGCGGGAGCTTGATTCAAGTTGAGCAATAGGGCACTCCTAGAAGAAATGAAATCAAACCGGAAAGAAGCGATTGAGCTAATCACAAAGGGCATCAAGGATACTCAGAACCAACGCCGACTCATAACCACCGAACTGCGCAAGAATGGTGCGATGACAATTCAAGAACTTACAAAAGCCACAGGAATCGACCCGAAACACGTACTCCTACAGCTGATAGCTATGAGAAAGAATGGAGACGTGACGGAGGTCAGCCAGAGAGACGACGGTTACGTGTACGTGATGAGAAAAGGAAAGTAATGGAGGAATCAAGGTTGGTAGTAACAAGTTCTGAAATGGATTTCGGATTCGTGAAGGAGATAAGTAAATTCGGGGGAGCCTCGCTCAAGAAATGCTTCCAGTGCGGCACCTGCACCGCGATCTGCCCCGTTGCAAGCGAATCCAGCAAGTTTCCAAGAAAATTGATACGAGATGTGCAACTGGGCTTAGCAGGCCGGGTCAGACGAAGTTTGGATCCGTGGCTTTGCTTCTACTGCGGAGAATGCTCAGAGACATGCCCAAGAGGTGCAGATCCGGGGGAGGTAATGATGGCCGTGAGGAGGTACCAGATAGCCAAGAACAGCTGGTTCAAACCCGCATATCGACTTTCGGCATCTCCGCATTGGGAGCTGTTCGGAATAGGAATCTTTGCAGCCGTCGCATCATTCTTGATCTTCTTTCTGCACGGGCCTATTGTCACTAACGGTGTTCAACTGACCACTTTCGCCCCTCCCCACATCGTCGAGTTGGTGGATTACACATTCGCAGCCATAATTGGCGGTGGTATGTTAGCCAACATCGCGATGATGTACAGATCTACCAGAGTGCGCGAATTCATTGGTACGCGGCCGTCGCTCATCAAGACCCTCGGTTTACTGCCGAAGACAATTCGGGATTTTGTATCAACCGTCCCGAAGGAACTTTTCGTCCAGGCGTCTTACTACAAGTGTGCACGAAAGACGCGATGGCTCACCCACCTCATACTGGTGTTAGGATACATGACAATGTTCACCCTCACCGTAGTCCTCCTACCCTACTACCTCATGGACGGCATGCTTCCACCCTTGCAAAGAGCAGCAGCATATTTCGGCGCCGGCGCCCTCATCTTCGGGGCTGTGTACGCCATTTGGGGAAGAATACGCAAAGACGATCCACAAAACAAGAACAGCCACTACACGGACTGGTCGTTTCTCATCCTATTGCTGCTAGTCGCTAGCACGGGAGTAGCGGTTCACATACTCAAGTACGCTATGATGCCAATCCCGACCTATTCGGTATTTTCAATACACTTAGTTTTCGCGACGACGCTGCTTGGCATAGCTCCGTACATGAAATGGTCGCACGCTTTCTACCGACCGTTCGCGGCATATTTCAAGAGGATTCGAGGTTAGCTCGAGAATGTATCTTGTAGAGGGGATGGATGCCGGGTTGCTTGCTGAAAGCAGTGAAATTGGTAGTTCTATGTATTGGTATTTCCAGTCAATAGAGCACCCATTTATCGTTTCTCGGAATGGAGATCATGAGTGTTGACTATGCCAGTTCGAGTAATTGACGAATGGTTTGGTACTTGCGCCGGCTGCGAGATGTCTATCCTCGACATGGGCGAAGCGCTCCTGGATATTCTGCCACTAATCGAGATCGTTCACTCGCCAGTGTTGATGGACCACAAGTACTACCCACACGGAAACAACGGCACGAAACCGGAGATTCCAGAGGCCGATGTCGCTCTCATCACGGGCATGGTCCGAAACGAGGAGAACAAACTTCTCGCGCAGGAAATCAGAAATAAATCGAAAATTCTCATAGCAAACGGTTCATGCGCGGCTTTTGGTGGAATCCCCGCCTTAGCAAACATGTTCACGAGGGAAGACATGCTCGACAAAATCTACAAACATATGAAGAGCACCGAACCAGGCGAACCGCCAAAAGAGAACGTCCCAGCCCTTCTAGACCGCGTCTACTCCTTAGATGAGGTTGTCAAAGTTGACCTCTACCTGCCAGGTTGCCCCTCGGAACCGAGCCTAATCATGGGAGCGATTAAGTCGCTGATCGAAGGCAAACCGTTCACCCTATCGGACAAGGCAGTTTGCGACGACTGTCCTAGAATACGTGAGAAGAAGGCTCTCTCGTCAATCCGTCGTCCACTGCAGGCAGCAGAGTCAGCAGAACGCTGCCTTCTAGAACAGGGCTACCTGTGTTTGGGGCCCGCCACAAGGACAGGGTGTGGTGGCGAAGAGAAGGTTCCACGATGCATCGCCGGTGGCTTTGCGTGTCGTGGATGTTTCGGGTCTCTGCGAACGGGTGGCAACCAGATGGTCGACATGATGAGTGCGCTCTCAACCATAGGCCTTGACGTGAAGCAGATTCCAGACAGGCTTGCGACGTTCAACCGATTCACAGGCGCAAGAGGAAGATTGCGCCCAATGAAGCCGGCGGCATAGAACAATGTCAAAAGAAATAGTAATCCAACCAGTCACAAGAATTGAAGGCCACGCGAAAGTCACCATCAAACTAGACGACAAAGGCGACGTCTCAGACGCGAGGGTTCACGTTCTGGAGCTGCGTGGCTTCGAGAAATTTTCCATCGGAAGACCAGTTGAGGAGATGCCGCTGATCACACCGCGAATCTGCGGAGTCTGTCCTTGGGCGCATCATCTCGCTTCCGCAAAAGCCACTGACGCAGTCTTTGGAGTAACGATACCGGAGGCAGCAAGGAAACTCCGTGAACTATCTTACATGTGCGAAATGTCCGCTGACAGAATACTGCATTTCTACTTTCTAGCAGGCCCAGACTTTGTAATGGGCCCAGACGCCGACTACAAGGAGCGTAATGTCATGGGCATCGTTTCAAAGTTCCCAGACTTAGCGAGGAAGGCGGTTCGAACCAGGCATCTCGGCACAGTGATGACCGAGATAGTGGCCGGGAAGGCAGTTCACCCTGTAGCCGCAGTACCAGGCGGGTTTGGCAAAGTACTCAAAGAGAGTGAACGAGACAAAGTTCGAGAGATGGCGAAGGAGGTCCTTGAATTCGCTAAATTCTCGATCAAGTTTGCCAAAGAGAGCATCTTTCCGAAGTACCTGGATCTCGTCAAGAGCCTTGCAATCTTCAACACGTCCTTCCTAGGAATGGTAACTGACGACGGGGGGATGAACTTCTACGATGGCAAACTCAGAATGATGGCCCCCGACGGTACATACGAGGACTTCCTTCCTGAAAATTATCTAGACTACATCTCGGAGCGAACGGAGGATTGGACTTGGCTGAAGTTCCCGTACCAAAAGAAAGTAGGCAGGCTGGACATGGACCTCGAGAACCCAGTTGGCGTCTACAGAGTTAACGCGCTGGCGCGAATTAACGTGGTCGACAAGATACCCACACCTCTCGCCCAGGCGGAATTGGTTGAATTCAGAAAACTCTTCGGGAGACCAGCTCAGCAGACTCTCTTGTTCCATTGGGCAAGGTTGATCGAACTCCTATACGCAAGCGAGCACGCACTCGAACTGCTCGATGATCCAGCAATTCTGAGCAAAGACATACGCACACCTGTGACTCCCCGCGCAGCTAGGGGAGTGGGAGTGGTTGAGGCCTCACGTGGTACATTGATTCACGACTACGAAACCGACGAGAATGGTATGGTTAAGGACGTTAACCTAGTCGTCGCTACCGTCCAGAATAACGCTGCAATGAACATGTCAGTCAGGCATGCAGCCCGACAACTCATCAAAGGCGGAAAATACGACGACGGAATACTCAACAAAGTGGAGATGGTCATACGTCCCTACGACCCATGCCTAAGCTGCGGCACCCACGACATGCCCGGAAGAATAGCCATCAAACTAGACATTGTGGATTCAGGCGGGCGAGTGGTTCAAAGCCTGGTGCCAGGAGGGTAGGTTGATGCCAAGTCAACTCACCGAAGAGAAGGCCAGATACCAATGCGACTTACTAGAAAAGACATGGGATACGTTGAACGAGATTACCGCCGAGCTAAAGAACCGTGGCTTGAGTGTTGACGCGGAAATCTACACCTCCTTAAGGAGTTCGAAGACGCTAATCACGCTGTGCAAAACGCACCCGAGACTCAGCGAGCTCATGCCGCACGAGATCGACTCGTACCTAGGCTTCTGCGTTGGTTGCTGCGGTCAAGACGTTGTTACGCGCGTGAAATGTGAACTGCGAAACATAGAGGATCGGCTCATAATTCAAGCCATGAACGAGCTCGGAAACGAATATGCATTGAAACTGCAGCAAAAGACTGTCAAAACATGGGAGCCACTTCACGAACGGATAGTGGCCAACATCGAGAACTTAGATCAAGCGATCAAAATCGAAAACGACGTCCTCTCAGCATACCAGCATGTGATCGAAGAAAACATTTCCTACTGGCTAGCCGTCGAAGAAGACATCGTCGAAAGCTACACCAGAATGGCTAATGAGAGTGAAAGAAGCGACGTAAGATCCACGCTCACCAAACTCATCGAAGATTCCAAAGACCACATGGAAGTCCTAGGCTCAATACGAGAGAACTTCAGAAAGATCGCCGCCGATGAGAAACGCCACGGAAAAATGCTAGAGGAGCTCAGGGTAGAGAAAATAGCCGCCTGAGCGACAGCTCTCAGGGTCGCTGAGGTCCTAGATGCAGTCAAGTCCTGCCGGAGTGAAATTGAGGATCCACGTAAAACCTCTGAGCAGAGAAAATAGGCTGACATCCGAACCTGACGGAACCTTAGTGATGCATGTCGCTGCCCCGCCAACTAAGGGCAAAGCCAACCGAGAAATCATAAAATGGCTTGCGCACAAGCTTCGAACACCCTCGTCCATGCTGCAAATGATTTCAGGTTTTCATTCAGACACGAAAGTGATTCTCATCGTCGGAATGACACCAACTGAGATTGCGGCAAAATTGGAGATCCCCCAATAGGCTCAGCTGAGAGTAGTATTCACCCATTTTCCACATCCGACTGAAGAAAGCGCTTAACCTCTGTTACACGCTTCTCGCGGTTGAGAATCGCTGAAGCTGGCGGATTTCTTCGTCTAGCATGCTAACATCACGCGAGAACGGATTGTGTTCATCGCAAGTGGCTCGCCCTTTTATGGGCGCAATCCGATTATCCGCGCGGCCGCCTGTAGAGTAAAGAATACTTGAGGACTGCTTCTTTGAAGATTCCGTCGAGAGGGCGCCTATGGGCTCATCGAGATTTCAAACGCCTGTGGTTAAGCGATACGGTTAGTCAATTTGGCAACCAGTTCACCGCTTTAGCTCTGCCGATACTTGCGGTTCTGAGTCTCAACGCAAACGCGTTTCAACTCGGCCTGCTGATCGCTCTGCAGACAATCTCCTTTCCAATACTCGGACTCTTCGTAGGCGTCATCGCAGACCGTTCGCGAAAACGGCCGATAATGATCACATGCAACTTTGGCCGAATGATTACTCTCGCGTCAATTCCTGTCGCTTTCTTCCTTTCGGCTTTGACAATCTATCAACTTTACGCTGTGGCAGTGATCAACGGGATTTTCACGGTTTTCTTCGACATATCCTACCAATCCTATCTCCCGGTACTGGTTGACCGCGCAGATTTGGTTGAAGGGAACGCGAAGCTTCAAACAAGCTGGTCAGGAGCGCAGGTCGTGGGACCAACTATCGCGGGCTTTATCTACGAAATTATAGGAGGAGCGCTAACGATAGCGGTAGACGCGACAGGTTACTTGGCTTCTGCACTGGCTCTCATTTCCATCCGAAAGCCTGAACCGTCCACGTCGTCCGTCCACCCTGTGTCCGGGAAGAGGAATTTCTTCGCGGAAATGAAGGAAGGGATTCACATCGTGTTTGGCAGCGATGTAATCAAGAAGATGATGTTTTCCACTGCTACAGCAAACTTAGGCGGCTCGATATTCCAAGCTGTACTCGTCATCTTCCTACTCAAAATGCTCAACTTCACGCCGGCCACCATCGGGGTTCTTGGAACAATTGGCGCAGTCGGATTCTTCGTAGGAGCTATAGTCGCCCCGAGCTTCACAAAGAAAGTCGGGTTGGGGCCATCGATTGCAATATCGATTTTCGTCCCAATCGTCGCGATGGCGCAACCCCTCGCACTGTACGGTTTTGCATATCCAATAATGGGTGCGGTCGGTCTTATCACTGGCCTCACGTTGCCAATTTACAACATTAACACAGTCAGTCTCCGACAATCCCTAGTTTCCGATAGACTTCAAGGACGCATGAACGCAACCGTGCGAACAATAAACTGGGGAACGATACCTGCAGGGTCATTAATCGGGGGCATACTCGGGCTATACATTGGAATCGTACCCACGATACTCGTGGGCGGCGCGTTATCGGGAGCGGCCGTGATATGGATCCTTTTCAGTGAAGTAATCCATTTGAAAGAGATGCCCAAACTCGAAGAACGGGCCCCTCCTGAAAGCTCGTATGAAGAGTAACCCTTCATCACGTGTTGGTGGGGCCGAAGGGATTCTCATGGTTCGGCCGTGAACCATTTTGAACCCTCGACTTCCGCCATACCGTCATGTCTACGGGTTTCTTCGCTCCTGAAGTTCGTCATTCCGTTCAGGTCCGCAAACCCGTTAAGGTTTGGTCTTCTGGAGCCCTTGGCGGGTACTTTCCCTGTCGTCATCCCTGGCTAGACACCGCCACTCCTTCCGAGTTAATCAGAGTGACTACGGCCCCACATGGGTTGGACAGGGTCGGCCCCAGCACCCCACCCTCAGAGAGTTGCTATAACAGTTATGGCTGACTCCGGGTAAACGCGTATAATACTCCCCGCAGATGAATTCCTACTGAAGATTCTTGCTAAAGATAGGACTAATCGGTAAAACGAACGCCGGCAAAACAACATTCTTCAACGCCGCAACCCTCCTAACCGCAGAAGTCTCCACATACCCCTTCACCACCAAGAAACCCAACATAGGCCAAGCCAACGCAAAGACAATTTGCGTATGCAAAGAACTGGGCGTCAAGGATAATCCGCGAAACTCAACCTGCATCGACGGCTCCCGCTTCATCCCAATCCAACTAATCGACCTCCCCGGCCTAATCAAAGGCTCCTGGGAGGGGAAGGGGTTAGGAACGCAGTTCCTAAGCGTCGCCTCCCAAGCAGACGCCCTCATACACATCGCAGACGCCTCAGCCAGCGTAGACGCTGACGGAAAACTCACCAAGCCTGGCATGGGCAACCCCGTCGCCGACGTCTACGATATTGAGGAAGAAATTGTACGCTGGTATTCAAAATCGATTGAGAAGACACTCGGGAAAGTGAAGAACCATTCAAAGAAAGGTTCGACCGTAGACCACCTGTTCGCGCAAGACTTAGCTGGCATGAAGATCACTCCAACTCACATAGCACAAGCACTCAGCGTCACGAACCTGACGGACAAGGACTTGGGGAAGTGGACGCGCGAGGATGTTTGGAGTTTCGCTAAGAGCGTGCGCGAAATCTCAAAGCCCACCCTGATCGTGGCAAACAAGATGGATATCGCACTGGGTGCGAAGAACTATGAGAAGTTGATCAAAGAGTTTGGTCAGGCGTTCGTGATTCCCGCGTCAAGCGATGCTGAACTCGCTCTGCGGAGGGCGGAGCAGCAGGGGTATATTGAGTATGTTCCCGGTGAGGAAGCTTTCAAGGTTAAGGATAGGAGTAAACTTACCCTCGAGCAACGGAACGCGTTAACCTACGTTGAGCAACGTGTTTTCTCGCAATGGATACGGACGGGTGTGCAGTTCGCTCTGAACACATGCGTCTTCAAACTGCTCGGGATGAACGTGGTTTATCCGGTTGAGGACGCTGACAAGTTTTCGGACAGAAAGGGAGCGGTGCTTCCAGACGCCTTCTTGGTCCCCTACAACGCCTCCGTATCAGACCTCGCAGCCCAGGTTCACAGTGAGTTAGCTAGGACAATGATTTACGCAGTTGATGCAAGAACAAAGATTCGTCTCCCGAAGGAGTACAAATTGAAAGACCGAGACGTCGTCAATATCGTCGCAGCCGCAAAGGGAAAAGCCTCAAGCTAAGACCCAATAACTTTCAGCAAATCCGCTTTCGTAATTATCCCCAACACGTGTCCACGCCGAACAACGAGCACCGCTGGCTCATACTGGAGCAGCGCAGAAACCATCGACATCGGCGCAACCTCGTTCACAAGCGGGAAGGCCTCATCCATTATCGTCTCAATCTCCCCCTTCGAGATTATCTCAGGTTTGGGGGACGACACTAGCTTCTGAAGAATCGTCTTCTCCGTTAGGCTTCCCACAACTTGAGTTCCATTGAAAACGGGTAGCTGGGAGAAACCTGTCTCACGCATTAAATGCACTCCCCTCGAGATCGGTTCGTGGGCCTGCACACCGACGACTTTGCCGTGGCAAATTTCCTTCGCCTTTAGCTCGTTTCTTCGCTCCAAACTCTCCAGCGTGTCAAAGACGGCCTTAGTTTTCAAGTATGACGGGCTGATGTTCTTACTCTCGATTTTCGCAATCATTGACTGACTGATGCCCGCGAGGTTAGCCAGCTTTTTCTGGCTCATCGCGAGGAGCCGACGCCGCCTTCCAATCTCCTCTAGTCCTGGTAGCATGGGATTCAAACCTCTTTCCGAAGGGTATTCTTATGGGAATACTTTCGTATCGCAAAGTTATATTATAGGAATATCGGAATTCCGCCAAGTTTCAGTGAAATCACTTGAGCAAACTCTCCACCGGATCAACTAACGTCGCGGTGGCTGTGAGCCAAAAGCCTCGTTCTTACATGTTCACCTCCGAGAGCGTCACCGAAGGCCACCCCGACAAGGTAGCGGATCAAATCTCGGACGCGATTCTCGACGCGATCATGCAGAAGGATCCGAAATCGCGCGTCGACATCGAGACTCTGATAATGAAAGGAACGATAATTGTTACTGGTCAGATCTCTACAGCAACCTACGTCCCCATTAACCAAATCGTCCGCAACGTATTACGCGATATCGGATTCGACAACGCAAAGGTGGGTTTGGATTGGGAAGCCTGTGGAGTTCTTGTCTCAATAGAAGAGCAGTCGCCAGACATCGCCATGGGGGTCGATAAGGAAGACATTGGCGCGGGTGATCAGGGAATGGTGTTCGGGCATGCGACGAATGAAACTCCTGAACTCATGCCCCTGCCCATCGTCTTAGCCCACAAACTTGTCAAACGCCTCGCAGAGGTTAGGAAACAGGGAATTTTGCCTTACCTGCGTCCTGACGGAAAGTCGCAAGTGACCGTTGAATATTCGAACGGCAAGCCCAAGCGAGTAGACGCCGTCGTAATCGCAGCACAACACAACGAAGACGTGCCGAGGGAACAAATGAGGAAGGATATAATCGAGAAAGTGATCGAACACGTCATCCCAAAGAACATGCTCGACAAGAACACTAAATTCTTCATAAATGAAACCGGCCGCTTCACGATAGGCGGCACACTCGCCGACTCCGGCCTGACCGGGAGGAAGATAATCGTCGACACGTACGGCGGAATCGGAAGCCATGGCGGCGGTTGCTATTCCGGAAAGGATCCGACGAAGGTGGATCGGTCCGGAAGCTACATGGCACGGTACATTGCAAAGAACATAGTCGCAGCCAGCCTAGCTGACAAGTGCGACGTGCAGATCGCGTATGCAATAGGCGTCTCGAAACCCGTCTCAGTCATGGTCAACACCTACGGAACCGGTAGAGTACCGGACGAGAGGATTACTGAAGCAGTGAAAACGGTTTTCGATATGACCCCTAGGGGAATAATTGAGCACCTAAACCTCCGAAGGCCCATCTACAGAAAGACAGCAACCTACGGACATTTCGGCCGTGACGATCCCGACTTCACATGGGAACGGACGGACAAGGTAGACGAACTTAAGAAATACACATGAGACCGGTTTTGAAAAGGGAACAGAACGTCAACCGTAGATTTTTGAACGTCATGCATTCAATTCACACCCATAGCCAGGATTAGCACCAGCATATTGATTAGGCCCATTCATCCGGATTCGTAGCTAAAACTCTGAGCGATTGTCAATGGGTACACGAAAGTCACTACAGGGCGTAGTTACCTTTGGTAGAGCCCTTGCCCTAATCCTCGCCATCTTCTCAGCCATCACCTACGTAATTACACTCATCTTAGGCCCAGTACTGTACTTCACAACCTCCGACGGCCTGAAGGATTCCGCGCACGTCATTCATCAGCTACCATTAGACATCTTCATGCTGTACACTGTGTACCTCCCGGGAGGAATGAGCCACGGGGTACTCTTCGGAGCCATTTGGGTAATCTTTGTTGTTTGCATAGTGGCCGCCGCCCTCAGTAGCGGGGGGCTTCTGAGAACGGTCAGGGATGCACTCTCTAAGCCGATTTCAGTCGCGAAAACAAACTTCCTTTACCTCATGCCCCTAGTAGCCACGGGCCTGTTCGCTGCGACAATTCTCATCACGGCATTCCAGACGACACAAGGAGTCCAGACAGGCAGCTTGAATTTTCCCGCTCAAACAAGTCCATACCTGATTCTCCTCAATCTTGCCTACGCTCCGGTAAGCGAAGAATTCGCTTTCCGGATAACAACGATCGGAATCCCACTCGCCGCGTTCCTTCTCATCATTTACCGATCGGATGCACGGATGAAGGGCGTGAAGAAACGCGTGGGTTTGTTTCTCCTTGTTCTATTCAGTCCCGAACTCGCCAAATCTAAATTGGGTTACAAGACCGTGGCTGCAAACGGTTTCATTCGTGGCATTAGCCCACTGGAGTGGGCGCTTATCATGGTAAGCTCGTTCGTGTTCGGGATCGCTCACTACATTGGCGGGGGAGGCTGGGAGATCGGGAAGGTTTCGACCGCGGCCTTAGCGGGCTTCGTATTTGCAATTATGTACGTGAGCTACGGCGCCTACGCCGACATACTCCTGCACTGGTTCTTCGACTACTACTTCACAATCCTCGATATGGCAAGCACTACGTACGGTGCAGTGTTCACTGGCTTCGAGAACCTCGTCTATATTGGCACTCTGTTCGCTGGGGCGGTGGTGCTTGTGTCCTTTCTGCTGATTTCTGCCCTAAGAATATCGGACTACCTTACGTCGAGAGCCGCGGGGATTCCCACAACGACCACCTAATCTATTCGACAATCTTATACGGCAAAACAGCTCAATTCCGGCTGGTGTAGGGGCCTGTATCACCGCCAAGTCCGCTAAACCTCGAAACAAGCTCTCTTCGGCCTCAATACGTTTTCTAAATCAAGTGAGAATACATGGCAACGCCAGAGAAAACTGAAAAGGCGAAGAAATTCCTTCCGCGAATCGTCGAGAAAAGATGGGACCATAATGTTGAGAGGACGATTTTCGATCAATGGCAACAAGAAGGGACGTTTAGGTTTAAGACGGGTAAGGCGGGCAGACCTTTCATCATCGACACCCCGCCGCCAACAACCTCGGGAACCTGGCACATTGGGGCAGTGGCATCCTACTCGCAAATCGATATGATTGCCCGATCGCAGCGGATGCAGGGAAAATCCGTGCTCTTTCCAATCGGGTTCGACCGAAACGGAATCAACGTCGAGATCTACGTGGAGAAGCATTCTAAGGTGAAGATGCGGGACACACCGAGGCAACAATTCATTGACTTATGCTCCCACGCGCTCGACGATCTTGAAGCGGAGATGACGAACATGATGAAGCGCGTCGGGTTGAGTGGGAACTACGATGGTAAATATCATACCGATCACGAAGACTACCGGAAGCGGACGCAGGCCACGTTTATCGAACTCTGGAAAAGGGGGCTCATCTACGAAACAACACGCCCCAACAACTACTGCCATGAATGCGGAACAACAATCGCCGACGCAGAAGTAGAGTACGAAGATCTCCCCTCGAACCTGATGCACGTGAACTTCAAAGTCGAAGAAACGGGAGAGACGCTGGTTATCGCAACAACAAGACCCGAGCTCATCTGCGCATGTCAGTTAGTAATCGTAAACCCCACCGACGAGAGCTATACGAAGTTTCATGGGATGCACGCGATTCTACCCATCTACGGCCGTAAGGTACAGATTAAGCCCCATCCAAGCGCGAAACCCGAATTCGGCACGGGGGCCGTGATGATATGCAGCTACGGAGACTATACGGACGTTCTACTCTTCAGGGAATTAGGCCTCAAAGAGATCTTAGCCGTTGCGCCGGATGGCAGACTTACCGCTGCTGCGGGACCGTACCAAGGTCTAACGATGCTGGAGGGGCGCTCGCGAATCGTTGAAGACCTACGGTCTCAGGGTCTTCTCGTTAGGACTGAAAATATTCGGCACCGCACACCAGTATGCTCACGCAGCAACACCCCGATCGAAATCGTACCCATGAAGGAGTACTACCTAAAGCAAATAGACTTCATCCCAAAGCTCAAACAGCTTGCTAAACAGATCACGTTTCACCCAAACGCGTCCAGGCAGATACTATTCGATTGGATAAACTCCATCGTAATTGACTGGCCGATCTCGAGACGCCGAGTATACGCAACAGAGATTCCGGTTTGGTACTGTAAGAAATGCGGCTCCCCATTCTTACCTCCTCCAGGCGAGTATTACAGGCCGTGGAGAGATCAACCACCATCTGCAACATGTTCCAAGTGCGGGCACTCAGAATTCGAGGGGGACACGCGCACTTTCGACACATGGATGGATTCGAGCATTTCCGCGCTTTACATTTCCAAATACTGGCTGGACCCCAAGTTCTTCAAGCGAGCATACCCTGTGAGCATCAGGGCACAAGGCAAGGACATTGTGAGAACTTGGCTTCATTACTCGGTTCTGAGGTGTTACCAACTAACAGGCCGGGCGCCATTTACGGATGCTTGGATAAACGGGCTTGGGATGGATGAGCAAGGTCAGGCAATGCACAAGAGCAAGGGGAATGTTGTCGAGCCTGAGCCGGTTCTTGAAAAGTTCGGAGCGGACGCATTCAGGTTCTGGAACGCTTCCGAAGCCACTCTGGGTTCCGATTTCCGTTGCTCCGAAATGAGAATCGCCGCAGCCCACAAGTTCATGACGAAACTCTGGAATCTTTCCCGTTTCATATCATCCTTCCCACTAGTCAAAACTGCCAAACTTCAACCCAGTGACAAATGGATTCTCTCCGAACTTTCACTATTAATAGAAAAATCCATGAAAGGCTATCGCGATTACAATTTCTTTGCTCCCTCAACTGCAATTCGAGATTTCGTCTGGGAAACGTTTGCGTCCCACTACCTAGAGATGGTGAAACCTCGCGCCTACGGCCAGGGCTTCACAAAAGCTCAGCAGAAAGCTGCGTGGTACACTCTCCACACGGTCTTGAAGAGCATACTGCTCCTACTGGCACCGATAACCCCGTTCATGCCGGAGCACGTATGGAGGCAATTGTACTCGAAGAGAAGCATCCACGCCGAGCAATTCCCGAAGCCCGCGTGGTCGAAGACGTCGAAACGCTATACTCAAAAGATGTTAGAGTTCAACCGGGAAGTCTGGAAAATCAAGAAGGAGAAGAACTTGGCTCTGCGCGACCCAGTCGAGGTAAAGATCCCGAAGACGCTAGCGCCGTTTACGGACGACTTGGTTAGGATGCACTCATTGATCACATAGACCTTATTGAAGTGCAATAGTTTAATATCGCAAACATTGCTCTAGCGGATTGATTTCGATGAAGATATCCGAACTCAAGCCTGGAATGCGGCGTGTGGACACGATAACAGCCAAGATTCAAGAAATCTCGCCAGCAAGGGAAGTTACGACCAGAAGGGGTGATCAATCCAGGGTTGCTACTGCAGTTGTCGCCGATGATTCTGGCACTGTCAAGCTTAACCTCTGGAATGAACAAATCGACCAGGTTAAGGCCAACGATACTGTGACAATTGAGAATGGATATGTGGATAGTTTCCGGGGCGAGACCCAGCTGAACGTAGGCCGCTACGGTAAGCTCACTGTGCAGCCATAACCGAATTCTTCACTTCCTTTCGCCGGTTAGGGCACAAAATTTGAGCACGGACGATCGCTTCGAAGAAATAAAACACCTACTTGACTCCACGATAAACGAATTTCAAACACTCTTCGAATCCGCAGGCGGGTTCGAGGATTCAAGGGTCGGAAACGGATGGACTCCTGAAAAGTTAACGCCTGAGATCTACTTCCTTCAACCTAAGCCCCTACCGGAACTGCTCAAGACGGCGGAGGGCCGTAAGGCATCCCTGTTCAAGAACCGGGTTCTCTCTCTGCTCAAACCTAAGGACCAAGACGTTCACACCGCGGAAAGTCCTAAACTGAAACTGATCCCATTCTGGAGAATTCGAGGGTACCATGAATGTTTCTACTTTAGGGGAAATACGTACAAAATCGAGCTTCCCCCAGATGTCGTCGCTGTAGAAGTCGAGGGAAAGATTAGGGATCTAGTGGAGCTGGGCTCTACTGAAGGACAGGGAATATCAAATCTAGCGAAACGGCTGCTTGGGAGAAGGGAGGGTTCAGAATCGAAATCGTTTAGGCTCAACGAAATCACGGAGCTAGCGCACATGTACGACGAGAACTCTCTCTTTCTCAACGCGCAGGGAAAGGAAGATCTCGAGGCAGAAGCGTTCTTCGACCGTCCCCTACCGCTGAAGAAAACCACTTACGAGGAACTTCTCTTACAATACCCTGGCGTGGAATTCGACTCAAATTCGATGACCAAAGAGGAATTGGTGCAGAAGCTTCATGCTATGGTCGTGAAGCCCCCGATCGCATTCTCAAAGATACTTAGTAACCGATTTCAGGTGACTCAGTTAGCCCAATACCTAATGCCTATCTATTCATTCATCTTTGAATGGCATGATCAAAGGAAGGCGCTATCGGTGCATGGGTACACCGGCGGAATCTTTCAACCCTGAGAAAATTTGCGGTATCTGGGTCGTTTGAGGATTCTCCGCAGCCGGAAGTAAACCTTCCTTCCATAACGCGCCAGCGACCAACGAACAACAAACGCGACCGCAACGATCCCCACAATTAGACTGACGAACAGATATGGCTGAGCTACAACTCCGTAAGTGGCTTTTCCCGAGTTCCCCAACGTGTCCTCTGCGCTCACATTCAAGGTCCAATTCCCTCCACGAATCAAATCAAAAAGTGAGCTTGAGTACGCAGCACGCCATTCTCCGGTGGATGGGTCGTAGGTTGAGGTTATGGGTGTGACTGATGAGCCGGTAGAGACGACAACGTTCACCGACCCCACTGTCAAAGGTGTTCCATCGGGATATGTTACCTTCGATATGATGCTCACCTGTCCGAAGGGAATCTGGATTCGTGTCCCGTTCACTTGACTAAAGATGACCAAGCTGGCATTTGTAACCGTGAAATAGTTGGAAGATGTATCAGCCACCGCACCTTTGTTTCCGTACCCATCGTCAAAGGCGTCGGCGGGCATCTCGAAACGATATTTCCCGCTCGGCGTCGCGTTTGCAAAGAGCTTGGTTCCAGCAACCCAGATTCCGTTTGCAGGATCAACAAGAGTCATATTTGCAGGGCCAACTGTAATCTGGTCCCGCATGAGGATGACCGGTCCTGCATTTGGCTTTGAGCTCACGACGGGACTTCCGTCTGGGTATTGAAGCGCCATCGTGACATTAGCAACTTGCGTCCGTTGATAGGTTGAGTATGGCTGGTCTACGATTCTAGCCGACAATACTGCCTCTGTCACAGTAAATTTCGCAGTGGAAGAAAAGTCCTGTTGCGGATTATCGAATGTCCCGGTTCCATAAATCACCGCCGTAAATACGTCTGTAATCGCGTCTGGCGGGATTCTCCACGTATGATTGAAATTCCCCTCTGTCGTCGAAACTAGAGTGGAGTGTACGATGTTGCCTGCAGGGTCTTGAATCGTCAAACTGAGGCTTGTGCCGGGAAAAATACCACCGCCTAGGATGTTGACGGATTGTGTGCGTTGGTATACCGGTGCCGCTGAACCCCAGACACCGAAATGGGCGGTCGCCTGTGTATTATCGGTTGTTGATGAGGTGGAGAGGCTGATGAGGTATGTGCCCAACGGAGCGTTGGCCGCTAACGCGTACGTCACGTCGGGAGGGATGAGTCCCCCAGATATGGGCGTGAAGTTCACTGCGGTATATCGTGTCTTGTTGGCGGCAGGTCCCCTCACCCAGAGGTAGTATTGTTGACCCGGAGTTAGTCCGGAGCCAACTAAGGATACTTGCTTGTCTCTGATAGTGTACAAGAACTGGTCTGTGCTTAGCGAGGGTGCTGCTTTGGCTGGAAAAGGAACGGAGAGTAGAATGATTGCCAGAGCAAGAAGTATGATCTTGGTTTGCTTCATTTCGCCTTTCCGTCCACTTTCCTATTTCTCGTGAGTAGTAAGATGCCATTTGGCGCCGGGAGAGGGATTCGAACCCCCGAGGCCCATAAGGGCCACGGGCTTGCATTGAAGTTGACACTCAAGGCCCGCGCCTCTGGACCATTCTTCATGATGTTAATCCACTCGGCCATCCCGGCTAAAGTATCCCTGAAGCCGATTCCTATTTAAGTTCCCGTTGGCTTGCGAGCGCGAAAAGTCTGAGAGGACTTCGCTTTGGCAGCCCCGCGTTATGAGTTTCTTCCACACACAACAGACGCATACATTCAATCCGTTGGTCCCACTTTTGAGGAGGCGCTTGAAAATGCGGGGCTGGCGCTGTTCGACACGATGTGTAACTTAGCGTCAATTTCGCATAAAGAGGTCGAGGATGTTGAGGCTGACGGTAGTGACGAAGTAGAGCTTCTCTATGATTGGCTCGACACGTTGCTGCTGAAATTCGAGCTCGACGGTAAGGTCTACTCGAAATTTCATGTCACCCTCCTGAAGGCAGCTTCCAACACCCTACATCTGAATGCTAAGGCCTACGGCGAGAAATACAATCGACAGCTTCATGGCTCTAAAGTTGAGGTAAAGGCGGTAACACTTCACAAGATGGAAGTCGTTCGAGAGGACAATGCAATCGTTCTTAGATTCATACTTGACCTCTAACCGCCTTGAAGCTTGGTATTAGGAAAAGTTTCGCAGGGTCGACATTCCTCAGCACTGAAAGGTAAGTCGAAACATAGTCGCCGAAAGTTATAGCGCTAAGCAACCACCCCAATCTATCTTCGCCTACACCTTCGAAACTGAGGGCCGTCGCAAATCGAAGCTGCGAAAGCAACTCAACCAACCTTTTTTCCGTCCTCTCGTCCTCCTCAGTTTGGTTTTGGCTATGAAGTAGAATCGGTTGCGGTCGAGAGAGTTCCGTGAGCGTCTTCAACCCTTCAACGTCATTGTGGTACGCTTCTGGGAGGGTGAAATAGAATGCTGGAACTTTGCTGTTCTCGTTAAGCTCATTTTTGAATCGTCGTAGAACGCTACCGCTGCTCTCGCTCCCTAGAAGGAGGGGGAGATGATCCTTGAGTGCGACGGCCATTTGCTTCGCATGATTCTTTGCCAGCGGGACTGATGGCTTTACCGAACTGATTATTTGCTGAACAGACCGTGAAGCTGTCGCAAGCAGTTTCTGACTATCTTTGAAAACACCTCCTTGACCCAAGGCATATGCCAGTGCAGCTACGAGTTCAGGTAACGCCAATCTTGGAGGCATGCCTCCTTCGACTTTCACGTGAGGAAAACCTTGGGATTGCGCTGTATCGAGAAGCTTACCGCCCGAGCAGATTACGACAATGTTTGCTCCGTTAGTCTTAGCTTGCTCGACCATGGCAAGCGTTTCGCCTGTTTCTCCGGAGTAACTTATCGCAATGAATAGCGTATTCTTTCCCACATAACGCGGTATCCTAACAGATCTGCAAACCGACACGGGAATACTGGCTTCACTGCGCAAGTAGTCTGTGAGGATATCGCCAACAATTCCGGAACCTCCGACGCCTCCAAACATGATATTCATAGGGCTTTGAAAGCGAACTCGGCAAGTGGAAGCGGCGTGTGGTGGTGGAACTAGGCGTTCTGGAGTCCTCTCCATCGCCGCCAGCATATCTGATTGGTCCACCTTTCGAATTTCAGTCGAATCATCTAGGTTCATTTTCTCTCCCCTTGAGATGTATCCTTCCCCCATAAGATTCATTCTTTCTTTGTCGTCTTTGGGGTGCCGCGTTCCTCCGTGTCCAGTTCCTTGAATCGTGTTTCCACGAATTCAGCTACTCTCTCCTGGCCATATTTTTTCAATTCGCTTTGTTTCTTCAATTGTTGTTCGACTGTGCGAAGCAGTTCGGCCATGTTGATTGGTTTGACCAAATAGCCGTGGGCGCCCTTGTTTACCGCGTCGATAGCATTCTGCAGTGCGGGGTACCCTGTGAGGATGATCTTGACCATCTCTGGGGTTGTTTGTTTCATGGAGGTTAGGAGTTTTGTGCCTTCCATGTCTGGGAGGCGAATGTCTACCAGCGCCAGGTTGTAGAAGTAGGTTTGGGATTTTGCAACGGCTTCCTTACCATTGCTCGCTGTGTCGACCAAGTAACCTTCAGTCTTCAATGCTTCAGCGACAACTTTGCGTATTCCTTCATCATCATCTATGACGATTATTCTACCTTTCTTGCTTTCACTCATAATTGTTCACCTCCAGTCTGGGCGTGTTGGATTGGAAGTTTCAGCGTGAATGTCGTCCCCTTTCCGACCGTGCTCTCAAAGGATATAGAGCCACCATGGGCTTCTGTAATTCGTCTGCAGATCGGCAGTCCCAACCCAATTCCCTTCGCCTTCGTCGTGTGTAGTGGCGTCCAAATTTTCTCCACCATGTCTTGTGAGATTCCAACCCCTGTGTCGCGGATGGATATCGATACCTCTTTTTGTGTGTTTATGCTGGAGATCGCCAATTTTCCGCCTTCCGGCATTGCGTCAATAGCGTTCTGAATAAGGTTGGCAAGTACACGTTCAAGCTTGGGTACATCTACAAGAATCTCTGGAGTGTCAGCTGTCGTGTCCTCTATCATAATGTTGTGTGGAACCTTGACATCCTTAAGTGTCTGTGTTACGATCGATTTCGGTGTGGCGGGCAGTAGTTGGAGTTGCATTTCTCTTGAAAACTCCAACAGGTCGTTGACGATTCCATTTGCGTATTCAACTCCCTTGTCTATGATCTCTAGCATCTCGTTCGTAGAGGGGTCGATGGTGTTTCGGAAATGTCTTCTTATGTTGTAAGCGGCTCCAGCTATGCCTTGGAGAGGGTTACGTAGGTCATGGCCAACCATACCAGCAGTTTCTCCAATCGCGGCGAGCCGCTGCGATTTGACAACCTCTGCCTCCAACCTTTTCTGGGGAGTCAAATCGACTATGCAGACCAGGACCTTAGCGAGCGATTGCTCGTAACCGGGAATTACAGCGCATATCACGTTGCAGTGCTTCGTCTCGCCGCGCAGCGTCCTGTTATCCATCTCTGCTTCATAGTACTTCTTGCCTTGAGCCAACGCAACGATTTCGCCTGAAAATTGCTTGCGATTCGATTCCTCTGTTAAGACGCCGCCTAAACCTCCGATAATCTCATCCACCGACTTCGCGTCGTAGAGATTTAGGGTGGCTTTGTTCACGTTGATGACTTTCACCTGTGCAGAGCATTTAGCAATGTCGTCGGGGTGGTTGGCGAAGTAATCGCCAAAGTCTGAAACACCTCTTTGTCGCAATTCATCGAAGAAATGTTTCACAACCGAGAAGTCTTCCTCCCAAAGTGATACTGGGCAGGCCTCAAACAGCTCACGATACTTTTCCTCGCTTTCCCCTAGTTCCCTGGTCCTCTCAGCCACCAACTCCTCCAAGTGCAGCGATTGCTGTCTCAATTTCTGCTCCAACCGTGTATGTTCGGTGACGTCGCGGAGTATTCCTTCATGGTAAATGATGTTTCCCCGTGCGTCGTGAACGTAACGGCCATGGTCTTCTACCCAGATCTCAGAACCATCCTTCCGACGCATACGGTATGCCTCCACTTCTTCTTGACCTGTATCCAGAATATGGCTTCCACGTTCTTCGGGCGAGAAATACAGTTCCTTCCTGATGTCCATAATGGACAACACTTCCTGTTTACTCGAGTACCCGAACATTCTGACAAAGGCAGGGTTAACGTCGACAAATCGACCCTCGTGCGTACTGAGATATACTCCATCCAACATGAGATCAAAGAGAGAATGGTAGCGTTCTTCCGATTCACGAAGCTTCTCATCGGCCCTCTTGCGTTCGGTAATGTCGTCGAAAACGAACTCAATCGCTGGTTTCTGGTTGTAAATAATTTTCGCTCCTCTAACCAAGACTGGGACTTCTGCCCCGTCCTTCTTGATCAGGCTTATCTCATAAGGAGAGACATCTTCGCCAAACAGCCTCTTGCCTACGTTTTCCTTTAGCAAGCTCCTAGATTTCGGCGCCACGACGTTCTGTATTGGGTCAAAAGAAGGCGATACGAGCTCTTCGTAAGTCCAACCCAACTTGAGGATTGTAGCCGTGTTGATGTACTTCAGCGCTCCATCCTGGAAAATGCCGGTCAGGTTGGGCGAATTCTCAACTATCGCTCGATACTTCTCCTCGCTCTCTTGCAGCGCTTTCTCCATATGTTTGCGTTCGGTGATGTTCCTTCCATAGGCATTGACGTAGCCAGCGGCCGGAACGGGCACCATTTGAAACGAGTAAGTTCGATCCTGAATGTCCACGTCAACTGTTCTACTGGTTTGGTGCGTGAGTAGCTCCTTGACTAAGTCCTGCCAGAACTTGGGATATGCGCCTCCCACCTTGGACCCCCATATTTGCAGTAACGCGTTGCTAGCTTGATTAGCGTAGAGAATTGTCCCATTTCCGCTCAGCCGGAACACAAGACTTGGACTCTCGGAGATGAGCCTCGCTGTAGTCTCCAGCTCCTCTTCATGCCTCAAGCGTTTAAGCTCTGACCCTACGTGAATTGCCAATGTTTCGAGAAGCCTCTGATCGCTGTCAGAGAAGTTGTCTGGCCTGGTACTGTCCACGCACAGGACTGCAACGGCTTCAGCGTCAATGACCACAGGCACAGCCAGTTCTGAAAGTACGCTGGGAGGCCCCGTCCAATCGCGCCCTTTAGGGTCTACAAAAACGGGGTCTTTTCGGGTATCGGATATCCTAAATGTCGCTTTGGTGTTTACCGCTTTTACTGTCACCCCACGCCCATCCAATGGTAGCGCCGAAAAAGCCAAGGGTCTACCTCGGCTTCCCTTGATTTGTAGAGAATCGTTTTCAACTGAGAGGAAATAGGCGTGTCCGAATCCAAGCGTAAATTCCATTGCATCAAGCGTACACTTGACAATGGTGTCGACCTCCTTCGCTGAATTGAGTTGCAATGCGTGCGCGTGCAGCGCTTGCAGCCTGTTTTCATACTTGGCGCGTTCAGTGATGTACTTCAGTTCAGGCTTCTGCACTACCGGTCGCGTCTTGATCGGTCTACCTTTGGTTAGGTTTCGTTTCCTGGTGTTTCCCATCTTTTTCCTAATCAACACATTTACCCAACTCTTTCGATTGTGACATTTGCAGCTTCATTTTCGCTTCGTCAACATATTCGAGCAAAGTGCGGCTCGGACTATCTGTAAACTCGAGCCCCAATTTGAGGTAGAATTTCCTAGCAATGGCCTTCGTTATGGTCTGTGCACCGCGAACGCCAAATATCTTCTCTAGCGCAGTTAGTAGAGTATCAAGTCTGTAAGGGAGCTCATCCCTCGAAATGGAGTGAAATGTTTTGAGATGAGCATATAGCGCGTCAACCACGCCTCGGCTAAGTAGGTCCGTTATGGTTTCGTCTATGGACTCGACCAATGCATCATTGAACACACGTTGTGGTTGTTGCAATTCAATTCAATCTTGAAGGCGCCCGTGCATCCAGGTATCAGCGCCTTGTCGATTCATTCCTCGATCTTCACCGTGCCTCGCTTTACTAGAATCCTATCGTGATCTTTGACGAACACTATTAGGTCGCCGTTGTCAGCTTTGAGGAATTCTCTTACAAATTTCGGGAGCGTCAATTGATATTTTCCCGTAATAGTCGATTTACCCACGACTTCCATGGAATCACACCTTAATGGAAACATGGAATCCGTGGTCATACATGTTCTGTCACTGCCGAAAGTACCGTTGGGTAACAACCCAGAATCCAAGATATGGAGGGGCTAGGAGGGCAATTGGAATTCACGTTTGGGGCTACACCTGAATCACCTCATTTTGCCCATTTGCTGGCTCGGCATCCAGTCAGAGAAGTCTGCTGCGCTACGCGAGCACAAGATGTTTTCTATTTGTCGGGTTGGTTTCGTCGCACAAGTAGTTCACGCGCTCTTGCCTCCCTCGGGCGCAAAACGAGGCTTTCCGGCTCTTAATTATCACGTCTGATGAGTTAGATTCATCTTTTGCGGACGTAACGGATGCGTGAAGTGGCGCTTGTTGGCAAGTGAGGGGCACGTGAAGCGGTTCTCCGTCGCTATTCCAGCCTCAGTGGTTTCGGATACGCCGCATTTGCGTGAGAAAACCGCGAAACTTGGAGCAATTGCACGCGCTTGCTCAATCTTCGGCGTCACAGAGATCATTCTCTACCCCGATGACCCTCATGGCGATCAGGGAGCCGACCTGCAGTTCTGCTCCGATATTCTGGCCTATATTGAGACGCCGCAATATCTCCGAAGACGACTGTTCAAGCTGAGCCCCACGTTCAAGTTCACGGGCATTTTGCCTCCACTCCAAACTCCTCCCCACAACGTACCGAGTTGTTCGTCACAACTCAAAGTTGGAGATCTTAGAGATGGCGTGGTTGTAGGGCGAACCGGCTCAAATGTGAAGGTTGATGCTGGATTAAAGGAAACTATCGAATGCCAAGGCAGTTATCGCATCGGCGAAAGAGTGACACTTCAACTCACAGACCTTGGTAAAGAGCTGCGCGGGCAAATCGTTGAACCATCGAGTTCGAGCATATACTGGGGCTACCGCGTAACACGCTCCCAATTCAAGCTGGCAACCATGCTTCAACGAGAAGAATTCGACCTAAGGATCGGTACGTCCAGATATGGGACGCCTGTAGAAGAGCTTTGGTCGGAGATCAGTAAGTCACTGAAGAATATTGGGTCGGTCCTGATCGTTTTTGGTTCACCCAGGAGGGGTTTACTGGAAATTCTAAGCCAAGAAGGCAAGAAACCAATGGATCTTTTTCATTTCTTCGTAAACACGGTTCCTGCTCAGCAAGTTGCGACCGTTCGAACAGAAGAGGCTTTATTCATCACGTTGGGCATGCTTAACGAAATGAAGCTGAAGTGACCAGTATTGCCAAAAACGGTTCCACTTTATGACGCGGAGGGAAAATCTGCTGGCCAGGTTCCCCTTCCACGATTCTTTGAAGCCCCCGTGCGGGGCGATCTCATAAGACGCGCGGTCGTAGCCATTCAGAGTCATACCTTCCAGCCTCAAGGGCGAAATCCGATGGCCGGCAAAAGAACAACCGCCCAATCTTTGGGAGTTGGACACGGGATGTCTAGAATCCCACGCGTGAAAGGTGAAAGGTACGCTAGGGGTGGGCTGGCTGGGTTTGCGCCGTCGACCGTTAAGGGACGGTTGACTTTTCCACCAACGTCCGCGAGGCAGCACGGTAAAAAGATAAACAAAAAGGAACTCAGGTTGGCAATGTTATCCGCGGTCGCAGCTACCTCATCCAGGCCATTGGTTCAAGCCCGCGGACATAGGATAGCAGCCGACTTGGAACTGCCCCTCGTCGTTTCGGACGATGCAGAAAAATTAACGAAGAGCTCTGAAGCAGAGAAAATCCTCAAGAACATGGGTGTGTGGGAGGATGTTGAACGGGCTTCTGACCGAAAGATTCGAAGCGGAAAGGGTAGCGTGCGCGGCCGCCCTCACAAGAATCGAGTCAGCGCTTTGATCGTAGTCTCAAAACGCCAGGGTGCTGAAAGAGCCTTCGGTAATTTCAGCGGTATTCGAGTCGTGGAAGTAGCTAGCTTGAACGTCAGTGACCTGGCCCCAGGGACTCAACCGGGCCGGCTAACTATCTGGACCGAGTCAGCAATCAAAGGGCTTGAGACCCGCGTCGGAGGAGCCTCAACTTGACGAAGATAGCGACTAGGGACGTAGTCAAGTACCCCCTACTCTCCGAAGACGCCGTCACCCTGCTCGAAGCTGAGAATAAAATCACGTTCATCGTTGACGTACGCTCCGACAAACACGACATCAAGCGGGCCATTCAGGAACTCTATGAGGTTAAGGTTCGAGACGTAAAGACTCTAATTACCCCAGAGGGGGATAAGAAAGCTTTTGTCAAACTTACACAGGATTTCAAAGCGTCTGACCTCGCTGTCAGGTTGGGCATACTATAGAGACCTTCCATTAATCACACAAACCTTGAAGCGGCAACATTAATTAGATCAGGGTTCAAACGAACGCTGGTGTGTTAAGCCTTGCCTCGCGAATTCCTATACAGAGGACTTACCTTCGAAGCGTTGCAACAGATGTCCATGGACGAATTCATCAGGATGCTCCCGTCGAGGCAGAGGCGTTCGCTTACTAGGGGATTGACTGCTGACCAAAGAACATTGATGGAGCTCATACGAAATTATCGCAGAACCAAGACGAAAGATGCTAAACCAATCAAGACACATTGCAGAGACATGGTGGTCATCCCAGAAATGGTAGGGTTGAATCTGCTGATTCACAGCGGTAAGGAATTCACCTCGCTCGACATCAAACCCGAAATGTTAGGCCACTATGTCGGAGAATTCGTAATTACAAACAAGAAAGTCCAACACGGAACACCAGGCATCGGCGCATCCAGAAGCTCAATGTATGTCCCTCTCAAGTGAGCACATTACTTTCGTTCAACTCTCTCAATTATCTAACTCTTCAATAGAATCCTCTAGGCTTTGGGCTTCCAATCCGAACGGAAGGGGCTCGTTACTACTGCCGGAACAAATCATTATCCGCGCGAGTTCCACCTCTGGGATTTACCTCAAAAGCAAATCTTCGGCCGGTTAGATGACGATTATCGAAGGGTTCTAATCTCAAGCTTGGTTGAAAGACTTGGAATCGTAACACTGTCAGAACTACTCAATGTCGATCCAGTAACGGTACGCGAATGGACCGTTGATAGTTCTGATCAATTGGCAGGACAAAGAAGTGGGTATCTCCGATTAGACGTCCTGTTCAGAGTCGCTCACATAGCCGGGAACGGTTTTTCGGCAAACGAGATTGAAGGCCACGTAACGGCGCTCAAGGGTTATCGCCGTTCGCTACCTGCCTACGACATTCGCTTTCCTTTCGTAGAAAGTTCCTCTATGATCCGGCTGTTGATGCACTTCATTGGAGACGGATCTCTGTATCCAACCGTTGGGTCCACTAAACCGTCTGCCTACACGAACAAGAACGCAATCCTGAGGAAAGGTTTCATCTCTTGCCTCAAGGAAATCTTCGGAGACGTTTCGACTTGCGTACGCGAACGGACTTCGGATCTGGATCGTGCGCACGTTTCTGTTCCCAAGTGGATTTCATACGTTGTTGCTCACTTCTATCCTGACGCTTTATTTGGACAGTTACAAGCTAGGCTGCCCATTGCCATCTTCTCGCTCCCTCGTAAACTGCAAACTGAGGCAATACGAACACTAGCAGATGATGACGGTTCGGTTCAGGAGCTTTGCATCAGGTTTGTTTCTGGTTCGCGCACTCTTCTCGAAGACACCAGACGATTGATGCTACAAATTGTTCAAGAGGATCCAGAATTATCGAGGTCGGAAAAAGATACGTTAGGGAACGCCCTGTCTTCTGTCAGGCAGCAGAGAAACTGGTATAGGCTTGACGTCGGGTTTCGGGCATTCAAGTGGTACCGTCGAACGATAGGCTTCTCTCACCCCGATAAGAAACGTGAGCTTGATTTCAGAATAAGAGCGGCACAGAGGAGCAGACTTTTGGATACTCTCACCCACGATTTTCTCATATTATCCGAGTTGTTGAGTGGTCAAAGGACCGCGCAGGATATTGCCATTGCAAATTTCATCCGGGAAGAATACGTGCATGCGGCGCTCAGGTACCATTCAGCGCGAGGGCGTGTCGTGAAATGTGGAAAATCGCTGAAGCGTAAGAAGGCAGCGTGGCGGTGGGCGCTGACTGATTGTGGGAGGAAGTGGGTTCACACGCTTAGCGTGGCTAACAAACGTCGGAGCAAGGACTTCATGCGTGAAGCACTCCCGCACCGTGACTATATGAGATATAGATGGTTGAAATCAGTCGAGTTGACGCCCGAATGAGTTAACGAAGAGACATGCAGCTCCCTTGTCGTAGATTACCATTCGGATAGGCTCGGCTAGTTGTTTCGTCTTTTTGCGACGACGAATGCTGGGATAGCGATTAGTAAGCCCGCCGCTAGAGCGATGAAGATTGATAGCGTGTCGCTCTGGTGCTGTGGGCTAGCTTGCGCAATGTTCGGCTCTCCCGCCTGTTGCATCAAGAATTGTGTTCGGGGGGCGGCGGTTGGTGAAACGTATGGGGTGTACCCTAATGTTACTCCGATAATGATGCCCAGCAGGACGGCTAACCAGATTCTCTTCTTCATTTGCTCCAATTAGACTTCAGCCTTCAATTTGGATAACTCTACGTTTTCGAACAACCAATTCCCTCTAGAGGACGCGGTCCTTCCACATACGTAGGCATTCGTACCAAGAGATACCTGCGCCAGCCGCCCCTAGCACAATGCCAGCGGGTTCGACGGTCCCGGTTTGAAGAATTGCTTCTACAGAATAGGCCACTACGGCTGTTGTGAGGAAGATGGCGTAGAACAGGTACCGGGGCAGTATGAGGTGGCCAACTTTGAGAAACGATTTCAAGGACCCTATCTGAACCTGCTGTTTCAGAAAATAGTCGCCGCCCGAATCCTTGTCAACTACCCCTAGTTCACGAAGCTTCTCGAGGTGGTACAGGGCGATGCTGGGGCTTGACATAGAAAGCGCTCTCTGCGTTTCGCGAACCCCTACGGATCCGGAACTCTTGAACAGGTACCAGTAAACCCGAAGCGTTGTACCATGAATCTCGCTCTCTCTCGACGATGGGGACTTGGTTGATTCCAAAGTTAGGTCGTAAAGAAATGATGCACGAGACTAGATAGAACTTACTTGAGGCGCGAGTAGAGTACTATCTGATGCAGTTGCGGCGAACTATGGCCCAGTTCGTTCCTTGGGTAGACTCGAAGTGAAGTGTGATGCAGTGTTCCCGGACTGCATCACAGAGTGCGTTCCCTGCTGGATCTGTGCGCAATCACTAGCAGAAGCCGCCTCCTCAGCCGTT
>Ga0074046_10000100_pt1 | contig 70801 bp, 54 predicted proteins | sample BogForMeECP23OM3_FD_94441 | JGI IMG/M metagenome (GOLD analysis project Ga0074046, IMG submission 94441) | Bog forest soil microbial communities from Calvert Island, British Columbia, Canada - Bog Forest MetaG ECP23OM3 | ecosystem: Environmental > Terrestrial > Soil > Wetlands ... | reverse complement strand
TCCACGGCAATCACCTCCGCGTTGGTCAGCAGGGACTTTGTCCACTCGTCGCACAGCAGCAGATTCCCACCCATGATCAGCGGCGACCGGAAGATCGACCATAGCGTCAGCAAGGTGCGCTGCTCATCCTTGCTCAGCCGCGTTGCGCGCGGTTCGCCCCATCCCGGTGCCGGCTCCAATCGTCCTATGGCCAACATATCAGCATCGGGCCAATTGCCCGGCCGCGAATGAATGGCCCAGTTCGCGGCCCGTTCAAACTGGTTGTTTACGCCCTGCGGAAAATCCTCACTGCTTTGCCACACGTCCCACTCGTCATCCGAGATGCGCCACATCTGCGCATACTTGGCCATTTCGTCCGCCTTCTCAAGTGGAGCGGCACCCGGCGACAGACTCAGCACCATGGGACGTCCCGTTTTCTTCAGCGCCAGGCTAATGAGCCGGATTTCTTCCCCCTTATACGGACGGCTGGAAATGCAGTCAATTTTTACAAAATCCACGTGCCACTCCGCGAATTGCCGCGCCAGCGAATCGTAGTACGCCTGCGCCGCGGGTTTCGTGGTGTCCAGCCCGTAATTAAACGGGTTCCAGGGGCACGTATCCGTTGTATCCGCGGCGTCCCGCGCGTGGAAGTCCGAACCTTGAATCGGCAGATTCTTGGCCGCTGCTTCTTTGGGAATGCCACGAAGAATGTGCAGCCCGAATTTCAGGCCGAGGCTGTGGACATAGTCCGCCAGCGGCCGGAACCCCGCGCCATCCGTCGCGGAAGGAATGGTATTCTCAGCCGGCGTGTAGCGTCCGAACGCATCCAGGCTGAATGTTGCGTTTTGCGCGTTGAAGCCCGCGGAGTGATTGGTCACATACCAGCCAGAATCCACAACGATGTACTCCCAACCATAAGTCTTCAGATTCTTGGCCATCCAATCCGCGCTGGCGCGTATATCTTGTTCTTTGACGGTTTCGCCGTACGCGTCCCAACTGTTCCAGCCCATCGGCGGCGTCTTCGCCAGACTGCTTTCTTGTGCTTTTACCGCGCTCATGCAAAGGGAGGCCAACACGATTGGAAGAAGCTGCTTGCCCCACCGGATCTTTCTCCGCCATTCCATAATTTCGCACCTTCTTTCTCCAGCCGCCATGATTCTATCCGAATGCGCGCCGTGACTCCCTTTCTTCTCCGCCGAACAATCCGAGCAGAGCAAGCGAGCAAAAAAAAGGACAGGCATTTCTGCCTGTCCCCTGAAGAATCTATTGCTTGTAGATTATGCGTTGGTCGTTGTGGCTGGCGCTTCGGCTTCTTCCCGCGCGGCGCGCTTGATGCGAGCGGCCTTGCCCCGCAAATCGCGCAGGTAGTACAGGCGCGCGCGGCGCACGCTGCCCTTGCCGACCACGTCAATCGAAGAGATCGAAGGCGAGTGCAGCGGGAAAATGCGCTCCACTCCGGTGCCGAAGCTCACGCGGCGCACCGTAAAGGTCGCGCTGCTGGCGCGTCCCTTCTTCGAAATCACCACACCTTCAAAGGCCTGGATGCGTTCCTTCACTTTTTCGCCTTCGCCTTCCAGCAGGCGCACGTTCACACGGACGGTATCGCCGGGGCGAAATTCGGGGAGGTCTTTGCGCAATTGCGCTTCATGCAACTTACGGATTACCGGATTCATTTTCTGTATTCCCTGCAGACCCACTCAGGCGGGGCCAGCACTTCTAAGGCAAACTCTAATTATAGCCAAAGGCCTACTTTTTTCCTAGCCGTTTTCTCCCGACAGCTCTGGCCGATTTCGCGCCGTCTTCTCTAACGCCTGCTCCCGCCGCCACTTGGCCACCTCAGCGTGATTCCCGCCGATCAAAACCTCGGGCACTTTCCAACCGCGATACTCCGCCGGGCGCGTGTAATGCGGAAAGTCCAGAATCGTGCCTCGTCCACCGGTGGCCGTTGGTAGCACACCTTGATATTCGCTGAACGACTCATTCACGGTTGACGCCTCGTTCCCCACCGCTCCCGGCAACAACCGCGTGACCGCGTCCACGACGATCGCCCCCGGCAATTCGCCCCCACTCAATACGTAATCACCCACGCAAACTTCTTCCGTCGCCAGGTGCGCGGCCACGCGCTCATCCACGCCTTCATAGCGGCCACAAATCAGAATCAGCCGTTCCAGCTTTGCGTACCGCCGCGCCGTTTCCTGTGTAAACAAGCGGCCCGCCGCGGACATGAGGAGAATGGCCGTGCCGGGCTCGGGTGCAATCGGTTCTTCCGCACTTCCCACGCCATGACCAAGCAGCTTTTCCACCGCCTCAAACAGCGGCTCCGGCTTCAGCACCATCCCTTCACCGCCGCCAAACGGACGATCGTCCACGGTGCGGTGCCGGTCTTTGGTAAACTCGCGCAGGTCCTGCACGTGAATCTGCGCAATTCCCGCCTCTCTCGCGCGCCGCACAATTCCATGGTCCAGCGGCCCCACGAAAAATTCCGGGAAAATGGTAATCAGGTCAAAACGCATCGCTTTGCAGTGTAATGAAGATGGGCTTTCGCGGATACGCCAACTTACTCCCGGGCATTCAATTCGTTCAGGCCCTCGGGTAGCCTAACCTCTATCCTTCGGCCTGCAACATCGATCCGCTTGCAAAAATCCTCGGCTAGGGGCACCAGAAGCTCGCCTGCTTGCGTTTCCACCTGGAGAAGCGGCGTTCCTGCTACTCCTTCTCCGGTAAAAAACACGTCGCGGACTGTGCCCAGCGCTCTCGGCGCTTCTTCCATCGCGCACGGCGGCGATGACAATGCTGTAGCGCTATCCGGCAGCTGAAATACCGTGCAGCCAATCAGATCGGTAACGAAATATTGCCCGGCCGGCAATGCCACGCGCTCTTCGAACGGCAGCAGCACATCCTGTCCGCGCAGCGTTTCCGCGTCCGATATCGTCGCGCTTCCGGCAAAATGAAAAACCCCCATGCCGGGATGGTTCTGGTCGAGCCAGAAATGCTGCAATTCCGCCAATCGCGGCTCTTTATCATCCTTTTGCAGGTAAATTTGTTTAAGAGTGGAAAACCGGGAAGGGAAATCCGTCAACAGCTCCGCAACAACCTCACCCTTATTGCCGCGCGGCCTTAGAATTCGAGCCACGAGAATCCAGCGCCGCGTTGTCTCGTGGAGATTGTTCAATCTTCCAGAATCTCGAGCGTAAATCGCTTATGGAGTTTCATCCCCGCCGCTCCCAGCAGCGTGCGGATCGCTTTCGCGGTACGCCCCTGCCGCCCGATCACTTTCCCCAGATCTTCGGGATGAACTCGCAATTCCAAAACAGTGACTTGTGTACCTTCCACTGCTTTGACTTGTACTCCCTCGGGATGGTCCACCAGCGCCCGTGCAATCTCCTCTACCAGTTCTTTCATAGGGCCCCCGCGTGCGTTCACCTTGCCAAATTACTTCACGCGCCCTCACTTCGTCGAGAGAGCGCGCCTTTTATCTCCGCCACTGGGACCTGACCTGGTGAGCCTGCGAACTTGAGCGTCGGACGTCTATGCTATCTTTTGCTGCTTGATGAAACTACGCACGGTATCGCTCGGCTGTGCCCCTACGCCAAGCCAATACTTGATACGCTCGGAATCCAACTTGATTTCCGCGGGCTTCTTCAGCGGATCGTACGTTCCGACCGCTTCGCGCACTCGCCCATCCCGGGCCCGCGTTCTCTCAATGACCACCACGCGGTAAAACGCCTTCTTTTTCTTGCCAATCCTTGCCAAACGAATAGTTAACACTACAGTACGTCCTCCTAAAGGCTTTCTATTCTAGCGTGAGTTCCCCTCCACCAGCAAACAATCCTCGTTTTTATCTGCTCCTGAGAATCCGCTCTTTTTCGCCTACCCTCACTGCTTTAGCACCAAAGGCAAATCTATAAGGCTCTCATTACCCGAGGAATGGTACACGTGTTGCGCTGCGACCCGGCTAACTCAGCCGGTTCATGCCGTTAAACGCCGCGGCTTTGTAGCATTCCGCCAGCGTCGGGTAATTGAAGACTGTGTGGATGAAATAAGTGATCTTGCCTTTTAGGAGCAGCACCGCCTGGCCGATGTGCAGCAACTCCGCGGCATCCTCTCCAAAAATGTGCACGCCCAACAGGTCCAGGGTTTCGCGGTGGAATAACAGTTTCAGCCGACCCTCGGTGTGGCCAGAGATTTGCCCCCGCGCGATCTCGCGGTAATACGCCACTCCCACTTCGTACGGCACATCTTCTTCCGTCAATTGCTCTTCCGTCTTTCCGATGAATGAGATTTGCGGAATGGTGTAGATCCCGTAAGGGTACCCCGCCGGATCCGATTCCGCCTGCAGTCCGAATGCTTTTGCCGCGGCAATCCGTCCCTGTTCCATCGAAACGGACGCCAGGCTCGGAAAACCGATCACGTCCCCCACCGCAAAAATGTGTTTCTGCGAGGTGCGATACTCCGAGTCAACCTTGATCCGGCAACGGTCGTCGGCTTCCACTCCGGCCGCCTGCAAATTCAGCCGGTCGATGTTCCCCTGCCGGCCAACGGCGTAGAGCAGCGCATCTCCCAAGATTCGTTTTTTGCTGACCAGGTTCGCCGCTACTTTGCCGTCAGGCGTTTCTTCCACGCTTTCTACTTCCTCGGTCAGCCGCATCGTGGCTCGCCTATCACGCATGTGATAGCTGAGCGCTTCCACCACCTCGGCATCGGCAAATTCCAGCAGGCGTGGTCGCTTCTCCACAATGATCACGCGCACGCCCAGGGTTGTGAACATGCACGCATACTCCACACCAATTACCCCGCCCCCTACAACAATCAACGTCTTCGGCACCGTCGGGATGCCCAGAATCTGGTCGCTGTTGACGATATTCCGCCCGTTGATCGCCACCTTAGGATTCACCGCAGGTTTTGTTCCTGTGGCGATCACGATGAATTCCGCTTCCAGTTCGTTGAAGCCGGTTGTGTTCTCCACGCGAATGTGATGCGGATCGGTAAACGCCCCAACTCCGTGATACAGGTCCACGCCATTCCGTTTCAACTGATCCTGCAGCACGGCGGCTTCGTTCTCAATCACCCGCGTTACGCGGAAATTGAGATCGTTCATCGTAATGTTCTCTTTGACGTGATAGTTGGAGCCGTAGAACGCCTGATCGTAAAAGCCCGAAAGGTGCAGCACCGCCTCGCGCATGGTCTTGCTGGGGATTGTGCCGGTGTTGATGCACACGCCACCGACCATCGTTTGTTTTTCTACTACGGCGACTCGTTTTTTTGCTTTCGCTGCTTGAATCGCCGCGCGCTGTCCGCCCGGCCCCGACCCGATCACCACCAGATCATACTGTTGCATTAGTTGTGTCCTGTACTTCCAGCTCTAGGGTTTGCGTGGTTTCAGTGGGGACGGCCCCTGGTTCACCTTGAGTATAAGTAATCCGAGGATGATGGTCTCTAGCTCTGCCTGATCCGTTAATAAATCCGCCTGCGAGATGCATCAAATGTTCCTGCACGGAGAAGCGCTTGCTGCCTTTCGCGGGCCGTATCTCACTATACTGGCCGTTCGAGCCAAGCGCTCTCGCTTTTTGGTTATCCGCCAGGTAGGCCGGCAAGATCTCTTTGCAGATGCGCTCGCGCAGCTCTTCATCCTTCAATGGAAAAAGCACCTCAACCCGTTCGTACAGGTTCCGTGGCATCCAGTCGGCACTCCCTAAATACACCTCCGGCGCCCCGCCATTCTCAAAATAATAAATTCGGCTGTGTTCCAGGAAGCGTCCCACGATGCTTCTCACTCGGATACGGCTGCTGATCCCGCGCAAACCCGGAACCAGCGTGCACTGTCCGCGCACGATCAGGTCAATCTCCACGCCAGCCTGCGATGCCCGGTACAGCGCCCGGATCACCGGCGGATCCACCACCGCGTTGCATTTCGCGATAATCCTCGCCGGCCTGCCGCGCCGCGCATGACGCGCTTCCCGATCGATCTGCGCGATAATGGTCTTCGCCATGTCCTTCGGCGCAACCAGCAGCGGGCGATAGTGCGACTTCTCGGCATACGCTGTCAGAAAATTAAACACATCATGCACCGCGGAAGTGATCGCGGCATCGGCCGTAAACAGGCTGAAGTCGCTATAAAATCGCGCAGTCGACGGGTTGTAGTTGCCCGTGCCCAGATGGGCGTACCTCCGAATTTTTCCGTCTGGATCCTGTCGCACAATCAACGCCAACTTTGCATGGGTCTTCAGGTTGGCCAGGCCGTGGAACACCTGCACGCCCGCATCCTCCAGGCTGCGTGCCCACCGGATATTCGACGCCTCATCAAAGCTGGCCTTCAACTCCACTACCACGGTCACTTCTTTCTTGCCCGCCGCCTCCAGCAGCGCCTGCGCCACCGGTGAGTCCGAATTCGTCCGGTACAGTGTCTGCTTCATTGAGAGCACGCGCGGGTCGTGCACTGCTGTCTGCAGAAATTGCACCACGGGATCGTACGAATCATAAGGATGGTGCAACAGCACATCCTGATGCCGCAGCACTTCGAACATCGAATCCGCGTCGTGCCCGATGTGCACCTGCCGGGCCACGAACTTTCCATACTTCAGGTCCGGCCGTGGCGTCTCTTCGTACAGGTGGAACAATCGTTGCAGGTTGACCGGACCCGCCACGCGAAACACCAGCGAGTCGTCCAATTCGAATGTGCTTACCAGGTGCGAAACGATATCCGGATGCGCTCCCGCCTCGATTTCCAGCCGCACCGCCTGTCCCTTGCGCCGTTGCGCCACCTGCGAGTCGATCGCCTCCAGCAGAGTCCGCGATTCTTCCTCTTCCAGGTACAAATTGCTGTTACGCGTAATTCGAAACGGAGCGGATGCCAGAATTTCGTAGCCCCTATACAAGTTTTCTGCGTAGTGTGAAATGATGTCCTGCAAAAATGCGAAGTGTATCCCACCGTTCCCCGTCGGCACTCGAATCAGCCTTGGCAATGCCCGCGGCACGGTTACGACGCCGAACAGCGGCTTTTCTCCCGCGCGCTTACGCCTGCGCAGCAAGAACGCGATACACAGCGCTTTGTTCAGCACGTGCGGGAACGGATGCGTGGGATCCACGGTGACAGGGGTCAGCATTGGATTAACCCGGCGGTCATAGAACGTCTTGGCAATCTGCGTCGCCTTCGCGCTTAACTGGTCGACGGGGAGCACGTTAATCTGGTGCTTCGCCAGCGCCGGCAACAACTCGTCGTTCCAGCAGCGGTACTGCGCCGTGACAAACTTATGCATGGCTTGCGACACATGGTCCAGTTCTTCCTCGGTCGTCAGCCCATCGGGACTGATATGTTGCGAGCCATGTTCAATTTTCTGCAGGAAGCTGGACACGCGAATTTCCACAAACTCGTCCAGGTTGTTCGCGGTAATCGCCAGAAACTTCACGCGCTCCAGCAGCGGATTGCGTCCGTCGCGCGCCTCATCCAGCACGCGCTGGTTAAACGCCATCCACTGCAGGTGGCGATTCAGGTAAAGCCGGTGATCATCCAATGCAATGCGAGCCATAGACCATCCTAGGGAGTGCTGACAAGTATCTCAGATGTGTTACACGCAGATAAACGGACTGTCCTAATGCTATGCTTTCTGCCGTCTGGGGGACATCATGCGAGGCCTTGCGTCGTTTCGCTCCATTCCTATTCTCCTTGCTGTCATCACTTTGCAGGCAGCCGTACCCTCGCCCCAGAGCGCCGTGACCGGCCGTATCGACTCCGTGTTCTCTGGCCTGATCCGCCCGGGCGACCCCGGCGCTGCGGTACTCGTGAAGCAGGACGGCAAGATTCTCTTCGAAAAAGGCTACGGAGTCCGCGATCTGCGCTCGCAAGCAAAAATCGACCCGGAAACCAACTTCCGCCTTGCCAGCGTCACCAAGCAATTCACCGCTATGGCCATTATGCTCGTAATCCACGACGGCAAACTCCATTATGACGATCGGCTTACCGACGTCTTCCCGGACTTCGCCGCCTACGGAAAAGACATCACCATTCGGAACCTGCTCAATCACACCTCTGGTCTGCGCGACTACGCGGAACTCATGGAACGCGAGGAAAAACGAAGCGGTCCTAAGTGGAGCGCCGAACACCAGATTCAGGATGACCAAGTTCTCGCTCTCCTGAAGGCCCAGCCCAGCGGCCTGTTCGTTCCAGGCACCCGCTGGGAGTATAGCAACTCCGGCTATGTCGTTCTGGGTCTGATCGTCGCAAAGGTTTCCGGCATGCCTTATCGCGATTTCTTGCAGCGCCGCATCTTCTCCCCACTGAAAATGAATCACACCCTTGTCTACGAAAAAGGCAAGAACATCATCAGCCGGCGCGCCTTTGGTCACTCGAAGGAAAACGACAAGCTCATTGAAACCGATCAGAGTCCGACGTCGGCAACGCTCGGCGACGGGGGAATCTATTCGAATCTTGAGGATCTAGCCAAGTGGGATGAAGCCCTGGCTAAACACACCTTACTCGACGAAAAGGAAATGCAGCCTGCGCTTACGGCAGTGAAACTCGCCGACGGAAGCGAACCACACTGGCCACGCGATCCTCATGCGAGTGAATCGGCTGATCCACCTGCCGTAATGTATGGCTTTGGCTGGTTCCTCGACCCTTATCAAGGGCACCCGCGGGATTATCACGACGGCGGCACGCAGGGATTTCGCACCACGATTCAGCGCTTTGTGAATGACCACATCACCATCGTTGTTTTGAGCAACCGCACGGACCTCAATCCCGACGAACTCGCTCTGAAGGTTGCAGATATCGTGTTCGCGACCCATTGAAGAAGCAGGGGTAAACTCAGCCCAAACCTGCCAATTTGCCCAAGCCTTTCATCTTCGCGCGTGCCGCCATGGCGCCGTACTGTTTCATCATCGTGCGCATCTGCAGAAATTGCTTGATGACCTGATTCACGTCTTGCACGGTGGTGCCACTGCCCTTGGCGATGCGCTTTCTCCGCTTGCCATCGATCACGTTGTGATCCCGTCGCTCCTGGTTGGTCATCGAATTGATAATCGCTTCCACCTGCTTGAGCTTTCCCTCGTCCACGGAAGCGTCCTTCGGCAGGTTCTGCAATGGCCCAACCTTCGGGAGCATATCGACTAACTGTTCCAACGGTCCCATCTTGCGGATCTGCTTCAATTGGTCTCGAAAATCCTCCAGCGTAAAGTCCTCTTTGCGGAGTTTGCGCTCCAGTTCCATCGCGCTCTTCTTATCGAATGCCGATTCAGCGCGTTCTATCAGCGACAAAATGTCGCCCATGCCCAGAATGCGAGAAACGATGCGCTCCGGATAGAATGCTTCCAGCGCATCGTACTTTTCGCCCAAACCTACGAATTTCACCGGCGCGCCGGACACCTTGCTGATGGAAAGAGCCGCGCCGCCTCGCGCATCGCCGTCCAGTTTCGTCAGGATCACGCCCGTCAGACCCAGCCGCTTGTGAAATTCCCCTGCCGACCGTACCGCGTCTTGCCCGATCATTGCGTCGGCGATGAACAGCATTTCGCTCGGCTGCAATTCCTTCTTCAGCGTGGAAAGCTCACTCATCAATGTGTCGTCAATATGCAAACGCCCCGCGGTGTCCACCAGGATTACGTCACTCGCCGACAGTTTCGCTTCTTTTATTGCCCCGCGCACAATCTCCAGCGGTTTGTCTGTTCCCGCGCCGGGCCAAAGCGATATGCCGATGGATTTTGCGACTTGGCTCAACTGTTCGCGCGCCGCCGGGCGATACACGTCCGTCGACACCACGATCGGCCGGTGCCCGTGCTGCGCAAGCCACTTCGCCAATTTTCCCGTGGTCGTGGTCTTACCGGATCCTTGCAATCCGACGATCATCCACACGGACGGCGGCCGCGACGCAAACAAGGGCTTGGCGTGCTTGCCGAGCAAATTCAGTAGTTCGTCGCGAACAATCTTTACCACCTGTTGGTCCGGCGAAAGCTGCAGCATCACTTCACTGCCTAGCGCTTTTTTGCGGATATTCGCCAACAGTTCATCCGCTACGCCGACGTTGACGTCGCCTTCCAGCAGCGCCTCGCGGATTTCTCCCAGCGCTACGTCCAGGTGCTCTTCGCTGAGCTTTCCCTGCCCACGCAGGTTCTTGAATGTCCGTTGCAGCCGTTCTGTCAGGTTCTCAAACATGGTTGTCAATGCCCTTTATGCATCCTGTTATTGTACCGCCTCGCGTGCAAACGTGTCCCTGCTGCAGAAATTCGAGTAGTGTCCTAATTTGAACGATGCCTTGCGAAGGGTGAAAGGTGGGAGTGAGTTAGTCGCCCTTTCAATCGGTCAAAGGCTGTACGCCAGCGGATGCTTGGGCTCGTAAAGCATGATGTCGTCCGCGCCAGGTACGGCCATCATGACCACGAGTCCGTACCCGTGATCCTGAACTTCGCCGCGGAACTCCGCTCCTTTGCCCTTCAGGTCAGCGACCGTGTGTGAGATGTCGTCGCACATCAGGGAGATCAGATGGTGCCGCGGCGATTCGAACGTCTTGCCATCGTAGACGCTGTGGGTCGGGTGCACGCCCATCTCACTCCGCCCGGTCTTGAAGATCAGCCAACCCGCACCTCCGCCCAGCGCATCCTCGACGTAGGGCCAGCCGAGGACGTCGCGGAGGAATGCCCGCGTTGCGGGGGCATCGTCGGAATAAATCAGGGTGTGGATGCTGGTGATCATCAGACTGAACTACTGAAATCAGCCAAAATTTTACTATTTCGGTCTATTGCCAATCAAGGAGCTGTTATTCGAAATTCGCCCCCAATCCAATCAGGGATTACACGTGCTGCAGATGGGTATCTTTGAAGAAGGTCGGATATTTCAGGCCGTAGCCCAACATGCGATCGAATCCGATATGTCCCAGCCAGATGAGCGCGTACGGAATGCACTGCGGCAGCGCAAAAACAAGCGCTACGCCAACTAACAGCAGTGGCCCGGTCACGGTGTGAACCAGGTTGTACGTTGCGGATCCCCACTTTGCGTTCTTCAAGTAGCCAAGCATGAACAAATCAGGGACCAGAAATAGTAGCGCCAATAGCCACCAGGGATAATGGCTGAGGTGATAGAAATACAGCGCAGCCCCCAAAATTGCCGCTCCTTCAGCGTGCAAGATCCAACGCGGTTTTGTCAGCATGCGAAAGCCTGCCTGTCTTGTCTCGTTTGTGGACTAGAAACTTACTTTGATGCCCAATTGCGCCGCGAAGGGTATGCCCACGGTTGTTCCAGGACCGAAAAAATCGCCCAGTGCGCCTGCGGGATAACGCAGTTGGTTCAGGTTAGTGATCGGCTGAGTTTGCGTGCAGGCAGGGTTCAGGCAGAACGCCGTCGCGTTGGCCAGATTGTTTACAGGCGTGGGCAACGCCGCGATGTTGGTAATAAAAAATGCGCCGGGGTTATTGCGGTTGAACAGATTGAAAAACTCCGCGAACGGCATTACGGACCAGCGCTCTTGAATCGTGAATGGCCGGCTCACGCGCAGATCCACCTGAACGTAAGGCGTTCCGCGAAATTCATCGAGCGTGGTTTCCACCCCATTGATCACCGCGCGGGTTCCCGCTGGCGTGGTCATCGTAAATGGCCGCGCGCTTTCCGCTTGCCCCAGCGTCGACAGTTGCACACCTCCTGGCAACTGGAATGTACCCACAAAAACGAACCGGTGACGCACATCTTCGCCCGAGGGCCCATAATCCCCTGGAGCGAACGCGTTGTTTGGATCGCAAACTCCATTTACGTAATCGAACAATTCGCCCAACACACATCCCCAGGTTTTCGCCGAAGAAAGCGTATAGTGCGCCACAAGATGGGCGCGCCGCGCAACATTCCCCTGCACGCGAACAGACAGTCCGTCGTAACTGGAACGATTGTCTGAGCGAAATACATTCGCCGCGGCGTAGGGATAGCTGCGATACGCGTGCATGCCGGTTTCGTGCGTGTAGTCGGCGCTGAGTATCCAGTTGCTGTTCAATGCGTGCTGGATTCCGGCGGTCGCGTGCAACGCGTAGGGCGTGTGGTAGTTGGGATCGATCAGCGCCGAGGTGATCGGCCCGTTTTGCAGGCTGCCTGCATTCACCGACTGAAACGCCGTGATCCACCCGTTCTGCGCCAGATCGTTAAAGTAAAGTCCAACACCGGCACGGATTACAGTCTTCTGCGAGGAGCCGAGCATCTGCGCGATACCGAGCCGCGGCGCAAACGCTTTGCGGTAATCGTGTGGAATGCCGTTCACCAAGCCGGTGCTCAAGGCAGGATTGAAGCTCTGATCGTGGCCCGACGCGACGAACAGCCCGAACGTCGTGTCATAGCGCAACCCATAGTTGACCGTCAGCGCCGACGTCGCGCGCCAGGAATCCTCGGCATAGAGCCCTAGCCGTTGCACGTTTTGCGAGAAACTTCCATCTCCCGCCGGTTTAAAGTCGCTCCCCGCGGCATAGTCGATCGGAAACTGTGCCGGATTCGCCAAATAGTAGGTCGGATCTTGCGGGAACGTGACCAGCGTCTCCGCATTGGCTGTGAGCGCTCCACTCAAAACCGGTTCATGAATGAAATTCACGCCGAAGCGGGGAGCATGATGCCCCGTCACATGCGTGACGTCGTAGCGGACCTGGTATTTCTGCTGGTTCCGCAGGATCGGAAAATTTGCGATTCCCGTGACGAACTGGTTGTCGCCATACGTTTCAAAACCGGTGATGGTACTCGATGTGGTGGTGAACGGAAACGCCAGCGCGAAGCCAAGATCGGTATTGCGCGTTTGCGTGAGGTGGAGCGCACTGAACTCCAGCACCAGCGATCCCATCCATTCTGGAGAAAACGTGAATTGCTGCCCAATCACGACGTTGAAGTAATTGTTGTGCGAGGTCGCACCCGTCGACGGCAGGGCCCCCTGCTGCACCAGCGCGTTATGAGTGGTGTAGGTATCCAGCGCACCGCGAAGAAACCAGCGCGATCGTTCGGACTGCGCCCAATCCAATCGCACTGTTCCCAGATAATCGCGGAACGGCACCGGCACGTTGCTGGGCACGTCAATGGAGTTAACTCCGGGAATCAGTCCCATTGACGCGAGTTGCGCCAGCGCGTCGAACTGCGCCGTGCTCGCCGGACTGTACGCGATGCTCGCATCCTCATGCACATATTCCAGCGAACTGAAAACCCAAAGCTTCTCTTTCACGATCGGACCACCGAGCGTGCCCACATAGTTCTGCCGCGAAAATGGCTGCTTCGGATTCGGGGCAGGATTATCGATAGGGAATCGGGCGTTCAGCGCCGCCGCTCGCTCGTATACGGAGAACTCACCGTGCCATGTGTTCGTGCCGCTTCGCGTCGTGATCACCACCGAGCCCGCGGTCGTACGGCCCGTATCTGCGTCGGCCTGTGCGGTGCGAAACGCAAACTCCTGGATCGCGTCTGGCGAGAAGTTCTGCAGAAACCCTCCGATATAATCGTCGGAGTTGTCCCCACCATCCACGGAAATCTCATTATTCAGTCCGGAGCTGCCTCCAGTGGACACCGCGGTGATACGAGCTTTCGTCGGGTCCGATGGCTCAACAGGTTCCGTCCCGGGCGCAAGATACGCAATATTCGCAAAACTGCGTGCTGCCAGCGGAATCGTCTCCAAATCCTGGCGGTAAATGACCGCTTCGTGGACCGCGCTCGCCGTGTCTAGCGGTTCCGTAGTGATGGATTGCGCCGCAGCATTGACCACCACCTTCTCCGCAACGGTCTTCGGCTGCAACGTAACGCTAACTTCCCGCACCGAACTGATCGCCACCAGCACTTCCGAGCGAGCCTCTTCAAACCCTGGAGCGGTCGCTGTCAACGAATAGGAAGATGGTTGCAGATCTTCCAGCCGGAACTCGCCACGGTCATCCGTCTGGGTTCCCCGTGTAACCGACAGCGGCACGCTATTCACAAGAATTTTCGCGCCTGCCACACGGCCGCCGCTGGCGTCCAAGACCGTTCCGCGCAGTGTTCCTCGCGGGTTTTGTGACAGCGCGGCGTGCGCCAGCACTGCACACAATGCCAGCACACTGGCACCTCTAAGTCCGCCACCCTTGTTCTTCCACCCGGTCATGCGCTCGCCTTTTGGAAGGCCAGTATAGCGCTGGCATTATGCTCGTTGAAGCAAGCTTCGCGCATTCGGCCGCCCGTAGGCGGGAATTCGAGATAGAATCCGCGGTTGGTCCTTCCGGAGGCACGATGATTGACCGCCGCGGGTTTCTTTCGTCTTTTGCTGGCATGGCTGCACTGACCGCCAGTCCATTACCCGATGTCTGCCAAGACGTCCTTGCGCACTCTTCGGACAAATTGCCGGACCGCAGCCTCTATGACACCAACGAAGAGGCCTACTGGACCGAGATTCGAAAACTCTTCCTGATTCCCGAAGACGAAGTGTACTTAAACAATGGCACCGTGGGTTCCTCCCCAACGCCGGTCCTCAAGGCCGTTTTTGAAGGCTATCGCGATTCCGAGCGCCTGGCCCAGGCCGATCCCGAGGACTACCCCATCTGGGGCTATGCCGCGTGGAACCAGTTTCGGGATCCGCTCGCGGAGTTTATCGGTTGCAAACGCGATGAACTGGCCCTCCTCCGGAACGCCACGGAAGCCAACAGCTACATTGCCAACGGCATTGACCTCAAGCCCGGTGACGAGGTCCTGATGACCGACCAGGAGCATCCCGGTGGCGAGCATCCATGGAACCTCCGCGCCAAACGCTACGGGATCGTCGTAAAGAAAGTCACTCTGCCCCGGCCGGTGCCAGACGCCGCTACGGTTCTCACTCTTTTCCAGGACGCCATCACTCCTCGCACCCGTGTCCTTTTCTTCAGCCACATCACCACGGTGACCGGCGTGGTTCTACCTGTGACAGAGCTTGCCGCGCTGGCTCGTTCCAAAGGCATTCTCTCTGCCGTCGATGGCGCGCACGTCCCCGGCATGATGAAACTCGATGTTCACGAGCTAGGCTGCGACATGTATTCCGCCAGCCCTCACAAGTGGCTGCAATCGCCCAAGGGCAGCGGATTCCTGTACGTCCGCGACGATGTAATCGACCGTCTGTGGAACACCATCGCCACGGAAGGCTGGGATGACACAAAGATCCGCGCCGAACGCTTTCAGCGTATCGGCAGCTCGAATGTCCCGGCGCTCTGCGGCCTGAAGGCTTCCATCGAATTTGCCAATCAAATTGGCATGGATCGCATCGAAAAGCGGCACCGCAAAATGGCGGACTACATCCTGGACCAGATGGAGGACTTGGGCGCCCATTCGTGGACCTCGCCCGACGCAGCCTTGCGTTGCGGCATTGCTACCGTCACCATCGAGCCCTACAAAATGCCTGATCCTGAACTGTGGATGTGGAAGGAGAAGAAAATCCGCATTCGCGGTGGCTTGCCTTCCAAGATTCGTTTATCCACGCCTTACTACTTATTGAAAAAGGATATCGACCGTTTCATCGAGGCTTGCGTCGAATATCGCGACACGCACCCGGCTTAATTGCGACATCTGTTCACCATGTTCGTTTCCACATGTATGATACTTTTTCGTATCTGTTCTCTGTCTAAGTGCCGGAAGGGACATAGCCCCAGGCCCGCCATGGTTGGTAGGACTCTTCTCCTTATCTCGATCGTCCTTCTCGGCTCGTTTCTGCTGCCGCCGCCTACGCCAGCGCAGGACAAGTACTCGCGCTTCGAACTTGGTGCGCAATACTCCACGATCCGCGAAACCAATTCCGACTATCAGGGAACAAATTTCTCCGGCCTCGGCGCTCGCTTCGATTGGAATCTCACCCGCCGCCTGGCCTTCGAATCCCAAGTGGATTTCTTCCCGGAGCAGGGCGTGCCTCTCCTGCTGGTGCAGGGCGGCCAAACCCTCCAAGCTGTTTTTGGTGTTCGCGCCAAAGTGATTCAAACCCGGCGCCTCTCCGTTTTCGGCTTAGTCCGGCCGGGCTTGCTTCATTTCTCCGAAGTCGAAGTTCTTTCAGGACAAGCCAGCGTCTCTTACGTCGAGCAACCCGCCACTTATTTCGTGCTTAATCTCGGAGGTGGAATTGAGTATTACCCTTCGCCTCGCTGGGTTTTGCGCGCCGATATCGAAGGCAATCCCTACCGCGTGCCCGCTTATAGTTCCACGTACTCGGGCGGTGGCAATGCCGTGCTGCCCGGGAAAATCAACGATACCACCCGTCTTAGTTTCGGCGTCGCCTACCGGCCAGGCGCGCTGATCGAAAATGAGCGGGAAATCAATGTTCCCGGCAATTGGGAGTTTGGCCCTCTTTTCAGCGCCGTGACGCTCTCCCGCGAAGGTCTGACGGACAACGTTCGCACCGAACCTGGCTTTGGTGGTTATGCCTCCTACCGTTTCTACGGAGTGTTCTATCTCGACGCGGACTTACTCTACTTTCCACGTCAACCCGATTTTTCTGGCCCTCACGACGGTGGCACCATTCTCCAGGGACTTGTCGGCCTGAAGGGCGGCATCCGCCGCAACCATTTCGGATTCTTCGGCAAGGTCCGCCCGGGCCTTCAAAGCTACTCCAGAGCACTGACCGGCATCACCACCAGCAGCGAAGCGGCACCTTCCTCCACATACGGCCGCTCCAACAATTTTGTCCTCGATCTGGGCGGCATCATCGAGTTTTATCCCAGCGAACGCAACACGCTGCGCATTGAAGCCGGCGATACCCACCTCTTCTTCGGCACACGCAACCTGAACATCGATGGAAACATACAACCAGTTCCCGGCGGCAAAATGCAGCACAGCATCCAACTTATGCTCGGCTACGGCTGGCGCTTCTGAATAAACTACTCGCAACAGGAGAAGATGGTATGACCCAGGAACTTTGGACCGCTGTCGACAAATACATCAACGAAATGTTTATTCCCAGCGATTCGGTACTCGAAGCTGCAGTGCGTGCCGGCACGGAAGCCGGCTTACCATCCATCCAGGTCTCCCCGTCCCAAGGAAAACTCTTGCATTTGCTGGCTCGCTCGGTGGGTGCGCGCAATATTCTCGAGATTGGCACTCTCGGTGGCTACAGCACTATCTGGATGGGACGTGCGCTTCCTCCGGGTGGGCGTTTGCTTACGTTGGAAGCGGACGCCAAGCACGCGGAGGTGGCGCGCACGAACTTTGCGCGTGCTGGTTTGCAGAAAACCATCGAATTGCGGTTGGGCCCGGCGCTGAATACGCTGCCTCAAGTTGCCGCGGAAGGCTGCGGGCCGTTTGACCTGATCTTCATCGATGCGAATAAATCCACGATGGCCGAATATTTTGACTGGGCGTTGAAGCTCTCCCGGCCGGGCAGCTTAATCATTTCCGACAATGTAATTCGTGACGGAGCCGTGATCGACGCTGAAAGCGCCGACCCCGATATCCAAGGCGTGCGCCGTTTCAACGAGCGAGTCGCTGCCGAGCGCCGCGTTAGCGCCACGGAAATCCAGACCGTTGGCAGCAAAGGCTACGACGGATTCGCTCTTGTTCTAGTGTTGGACGCCTGAGTGAGAAGTTCCGAGGCCGATTTCTAGAGGCGCATCTTTTGGCAACACTACCTCGCGGCCGCGCGACAAAAAATTCGAGTAGATCGACGCTGAAGCCCCATACGCCGAAAACACCATCGAAACCGCGTTGGACTTCGCCGCCAGCCCAATAAGTGTGCCTGCCAATCCAAATCCCGACGCGCCCGCTCCTGCGCGCACGGCAGGGTCCCCGGCTTGATCCACGGAGCAGCGGTCTACATCCGGATGCGCGGTGGCCGCGACCATCAGCAGCGCAATTCCGGTCGACAAGTAACGGCTCTTGCTGTCTGTGGCACGCGCGCCCCCTTCTTCGTCGAGTTTCATGTGGGCTGCACGGTCCACCTCGATGCCTTCCAGAGTGCCTTGCACTTCCTGCAAGTTGCCGCCGGGTATTTCAATGTGCTCAAAAATCACACGTAGTTCGCCGTTCCGGTGCAAACGCCGTGCGGGCCTGGCTTCCACTACTTGTCCGATCAATCGACTGCCCGAGGGTAAGAGCAGCCGGTGATCGGCGGAGTAAACCGGCTGCGTCAATTCCGCAACCACCGGGGACCCCCGCGTTGCTGTTGCCGAACTGACCTCCAGCACCAGCCGCGCATGCAGTACCGTATCCGCAAGGGGCAGGCTTCCCAATTGTGAGAGGTGTTCCTGCGCGTGCATCTCAGATCCGAAATCCAATTCGTCCTTCAACGAGGCGCTGAATCGCGTCCCGGTCTCCAGGTATTGCCGTCGATACGGCGACTGCGCAAGCAGATACTGCTTCAGCCGGTGCATCCTGCCCGGAGTGCGAATTTCGTCGGCCGCCTGGTGTGCCGATGCACTCGCTTCCTGCACACTTTCTTCCACCTGCTGCTTGGCCGCGTCTGTGACTCGGCCCGCGGCGCTCTTATGTTTTTCGTTCTTTTCCGCATCGTTCTTCGGCGGTTTGCTGACCAGATGAACGACTTCTGGCGAGCCTGGCGCCACCGTCGTTTCAATCGCTAGTTCACGCCCGTCCGGGAGAATCAACCGATCGAACGTGATTTGGTATTGGTGAAAGGGAGAAAAATCTCCGTTGGCATAGGATTGTGCGCGACGCAATTTGGGTACCGCAGCAATGTGTGTCACGTGGCCTCGGACCAAGGTGCCCGCAGGGATAACGGGCTCATCGAAAGCGTACACCGACTCGACTACATGCCCCTGCACGATTTCTCCCACGTGGGCAATGCGCGTGCGCCGGTCAATGGCGATCCGCAGTGCGGTCCCTTCTGGAAGCCTCAGGATAATGCGCACGCCCGATGCGGACGGATCTGCGTCTTCGTCGTCGCTTTCGTCCGGCAGGAATGCCGGCGTCGCACACTTGAAACGTAACCCATTGCCGGCAGGAGTTTCGGCACAGGGCGCAGCGGCAGTATTCGATGGGTTCGCTGAACGCGGTTGTGCAGGGCTTTGCGCCGAACTCGTACTAGCGGCGAACGGGAATGCAAGTACAACCAGCGCGGCGAGCGTGATTTTGCTCATCTATCCCGCCTTCGGCGCGGTTCCTGAGGGGGTGCGGACTAACATTTCGCGCCCGGTGAGAAATACTTCGAACCCGCACCATAGCGCACTGACCTGGCCCTGTCTACCGTGAATTCGTGCCGTCCAAGTCTTTGCACCTTCGCCGCGTTTCTGCTCGGCCCCTGTGGTAGACTCCTGCTGTTTGATTGATTTATTGACGCGCTGGTAGTTCCGTTCTCTCTTGTTCCCCTTCGCAGTTGCACCGACCGGAGGTTTTGATGCGAGAAAAATTCCGTTTGTCTGTCTTGACGCCGTGTGCATTGACCTTGCTCTTGTTTTGTCTTGCGGCCATATCACTGCGGGCGCAGTCGTCCAATCAATACGCGCTCTTGCGCAAACCCACGGTCAGTAAAACGCAGATTGCCTTCAGTTATGGCGGCGACCTCTGGATCGTGGATCGCAATGGCGGGGAAGCGCGCCGCCTCACCAGCGATGTCGGCATCGAAATCGATCCCGTGTTTTCACCGGACGGCACCATGATCGCCTTCACCGGCGAGTACGACGGAAACGAGGATGTATACGTGATTCCCGCCGCCGGTGGAGTCCCCAAACGCCTCACCTCGCATCCCGGTGCCGATCAAGTCGTCGGCTGGACCCGAGATGGCAAGCGTGTTTTATTTCGCTCGAGCCGCGACAGCTATTCCCGTTTCGCCCAGCTTTACACCGTCAGCCTTTCCGGTGGCCTGCCCGAGCTGCTCCCGCTGCCCATGGCCGTTGAAGGTTCGTATTCACCCGACAGCTCTCAGATGGCCTACGTGCCATTCACGAATTTCGCGGAGTCCTGGCAACGTCATCGTGGCCTAAAGCACTATCGCGGCGGCACGGCTTCCCCGATTTGGATCGCCAAGCTTTCCGATTCCAGCGTCGAAAAAGTTCCTCGCACAAATTCCAACGATTCCACTCCCATGTGGGTCGGCAATAAAGTTTATTTCCTCTCGGATCGCGATGGCCCCGTGAGCTTGTATGTCTATGATCCAGGCACGAAAAAAGTGGCTTTGGCCCTGCAGAGCAACGGTGTGGACATTAAGTCAGCCTCCGCGGGCCCGGATGCGATTGTCTACGAACAGTTTGGTTCGATTCACGTATTCGACCCCGCTACGCGCAAGGAGAACGCCGTGAATGTTCATGTCACCGGCGATTTTCCGGCCGTGAGACCGCATTTCGTCGATGCGGCGGAACAGATTCAAGCCGGCGATATTTCGCCCTCGGGCGCTCGCGCCGTCTTCGAAGCTCACGGTGAAATCCTGACTGTTCCGGTGGAGCATGGCGATATCCGCAATCTCACCAATTCGCCCGGCTTCGCCGACCGCGATCCTTCCTGGTCACCCGACGGCAAATGGATCGCCTATTTTTCCGACGAGTCCGGCGAATACGCCCTGCATCTGAGCCCGCAGGACGGCATGGGCGAGGTCCGACAATTTAATCTTGGCAACCCGCCTTCCTTCTTTTATTCCCCGACGTGGTCCCCCGACAGCAAGAAAATCGCCTACAGCGATAAGCGGCTGAACCTTTGGTATCTGGACATTGATTCAGGCAAGCCGATCCTGGTGGACACTAATCCCTACGATGGCGCAAATTTTAGTCCTGCGTGGTCCCCTGACAGCCGCTGGATCGCCTATACGCGCCAACTCGACAGTTCTTTGCACGCTGTCTTTATCTACGGTGTGGATGACAAGACCGCGCATCAAGTCACCGACGGCTTGAGCGAAACAGCCTCCGCCAACTTCGACAAAAATGGGAAGTATCTCTATTTCTTCGCCAGCACGGATGTGGGTCCCACACTGGCCAGCAGCATGGGTGCGTTCAAAATCCCAGTGACTCGCAGCGCCTACGTGGTTGTTTTGCGAAAGGACCTGAAATCGCCGCTCGCACCGCAGAGCGATGAAGAAAAGATTGCTTCGGACAAATCGGCCGGTGAAACAGACGACTGCAAAGCGGGCGCAGAAGGCAAGCCCGGTGAGAAACCTGCCGCGGACAAGGCGGACAAAAGCGGTGACAAGTCTGCTGCACAGAAGACAGATGAGAAGAAAGATGAGAAGAAAGGCGAGCAGGCAGCAAATACGCCTGAAAAAACTGCCGATGTGAACATCGATTTCGAAAACATCAACCAACGCATCCTGGCCCTGCCCATTCCCGCGAAGAACTATGACCAAATGTTCGCTGGAAAGACGCACATTTTGTTTCTGCTGGAAGGCCCGACCGTGAACGATGGCAATCCCACCGGCCGATTGGTCCACAAGTTCGACGTGTGCACCCGCAAAACCGAAAAGTTGCTGGATAACGTGGGCGGCTTCGCCATTTCCTCGAAGGGCGAGCATGCGCTCTACGAGCAACTCCCTCCGCCGAATCCCCTGGCTGCCGGAGGTGGTCCGCCCCATGGCCCCTGGATCATCAAGCCGGTGGACGCGCTTGGCAAACCCGGAGAACCTGGCAAGCCCGACGGCACGCTGCATCTCGAAGCCATGAAGATTTACGTTGATCCGCGCGCCGAGTGGGAACAAATGTTCCGCGAAGTAGGACGCATCGAGCGCGACTTCTTCTACGATCCTAATCTCCACGGTGCGAACCTCAAGGCGCTCATGTCCACCTATCAACCCTACGTAGACAATGTGATGAGCCGTGCCGACCTGAATTATATTTTTGCCGACATGCTCGGTGAAATCACCGCGCAGCACGTGTACATCTTTGGTGGCGATCGCCCCGAAGTGAAACAAGTCAGTGTTGGTCTACTGGGCGCGGACTACACTGTCGATCACAATCGCTACCGTTTTGCGAAGGTCTATTTTGGCGAGAATTGGAATCCGGATCTCCGTGCCCCTTTAACTGAACCCGGCGTCAACGTCCGTCAGGGTGAATATCTCCTCGCTGTGGATGGGCGTGACGTCCATGGCAGCGATGAGATTTACAGCTTCTTCATCGAGCGCGCAGGCAAGGAAGTCCAACTGAAAGTGGGACCGGATCCCGGCGGAAAAGATGCCCGCACAGTTACCGTCGTTCCCATCGCCAACGAACACAACCTGCGCTTGCGCGACTGGATGGACAGCAACCGCCGCAAAGTCGACGAGCTCAGCAACAACCAGTTGGCCTACGTCTACCTGCCGGACACTGCGGTCGGCGGCTTTACCAATTTCAACCGCTATTATTTCCCGCAGAACAACAAGCAAGGTGCCGTTATCGACGAGCGTTTCAACGGCGGCGGTTGGCTTGCGGATTACATCGTGGATTGGTTGAGCCGTCCGCTGCTCATGTCCGCCATGACCCGCGAGGGCAAAGACATCACTCTGCCGCAGGTGATTTTTGGTCCCAAAGTGATGCTCATCAACCAATACGCGGGCTCCGGCGGAGACGCGCTGCCTTGGATGTTCAAACAACTCGGCATTGGCCCGCTGATCGGTACGCGTACGTGGGGCGGGCTGATCGGTATCGGTGGCTATCCGTCTTTGATCGATGGCGGTGAAATCACCGCACCGCGTTTCGGCCTCTTCAATCCGAAAACGGGCGAATTCGATGTAGAGAACATCGGTGTTTCGCCGGACATTGAAGTGGAACTGGATCCCGCTCTCTGGCGCCAGGGCCACGACCCGCAACTGGAGAAAGCGGTCTCTGTTGCGCTCACCAATCTGAAGGAACATCCCGTGCCGGCGATCAAGCGCCCGAAGTACCCGGTCTACAATTGGCCTAAGGTCCGTTCCGACGCCTCCAAGACACCAGCCGGAAACCAGTAGCGGCTTACATACATCTGAATCTTGACGGGTATTCAGGTCCGCACAGGACGAGTGCGGCGTTGATTGCCGCATTCGGCGGGAGTCCGTTTTCATGCCACTTTCGAGACTCAGCGCCCTTGCCTTGTGTCTGGCTTGCGCTGTGAGTCTCCCCGCCGCCCAAGACACAAGAACGCCTGCTGTTCCGGCGAAAGCGCCGGTTCGTGAGGAAACAGCGGCGCACGCGCGCAATTTTGTGGGTGACTCGGCTTGCCGCGAGTGTCACCCGGCAATCAGCGATAGTTATCTGCGTACCTCGCACCACCTCACATCGCAACTGCCCAGCAAAAATTCCATTGCCGGCAGCTTTACACCTGATTCTAACTTGCTGAAGACCAGCAATCCCGACCTGCGTTTCCGCATGGATGACCGCGCGACTGGTTTCTACGAGACCGCCGTCTTCTGGCAGCCTCCCGACGAAAAAACGCGCTCCGAACGCATCGATTTCGTCACCGGCTCCGGTGAAAAGGGTCAAACGTATCTGTATTGGAGAGGCAATCAGCTTTTTCAATTGCCCGTATCCTATTGGACCGAATTACACGGGTGGGTCAACAGCCCCGGCTTCGCGGATGGCATCGCGGATTTTGACCGGCCCATCGTTCCTCGCTGCCTGGAATGCCACGCCACCTATTTCGCCTCCGTGCCTTCTCCTAAAGCCGAAAACCACTACCTTAAGACTGGCTTCGTTCTAGGCATTTCCTGCGAGCGGTGTCACGGGCCGGGTCGCGTTCATGTCGAAAAGCAGCGGCTGAAATCCGCTCCCGCTTCTGCGGCCAACGCTGCGATCGTGAATCCGGCAAGGTTGCCCCGCGATCGCCAAATGGAAGTTTGCGCGCAGTGCCACGGTGGGATCGGCGAGCAACTCGCCCGGGCTTTCACCTACACCCCGGGGCAACCCCTCGAAAGTTTCATCAAACTGCAGAAACCTGACGAAGATGCTCGTGTGGACGTGCACGGCAATCAAGTCGCTCTCACACAAAGGAGCCGCTGCTACCAATCCTCGCAGATGACCTGCAGCACCTGCCATGACGTTCACGCGCCGGAACGGCAGCCAGCCGCGTATTCGGAAAAATGCTTACAGTGCCACAAGGACAAAGACTGCGGCGAATTCCCCAAACTGGGCGCCAAAACCCGGGAGAACTGCATCGACTGCCATATGCCGGTACAGGATTCCGACCTGATCATCTCCAACCTGCACGATAAACAAGTCAAGGCGCGCATGCGAAACCACTGGATCAAGGTCTATCCGCTTTCCCAATCGCCGTAGCCCATTACGCCGACACACGCGACGGGTTGTTCGTTTTCCCATTGCAATGCTAAGTACTTTGTATTATAAAGTGTGGCATGACGCCGTTTGACCTTTTATTTATCCTTCTTTTCCTCCTCGCTCTATCTACACTCGTTCTCGCCATCACGTTTGTCCTACGCCGCCAGTTCACACGCGCCCGCCGCATTCTCTGGCGACTGTTCCTTTGTGCCTGCGTTTACATGCTGATCGTGATTGCGGTCTCCCTGTTTTTGCCTCGTCGCATTTTCAAGCTTGGCGAAACGCAGTGTTTCGATGATTGGTGTGCAGCGGTGACCGCCGTCCGCAAAGTGCCAGAAGGCGATCTTGTCCGCTACACGGTGGACTTGCGGCTTTCCAGTCGCGCTCTCCGCGTCCCGCAACGCGAGCGTAACCTGGCGCTTTATCTGATCGACAGCCACGGCCGACGCTACAATCCCCAGTTCAATCCATCGGACGCCCCGTTCGATGTTCTTCTGCAGCCACAAGAATCCGCCGTCGCCAGCCGTTCGTTCCTGCTTCCCGCTGGCGCCAGCCAGGTCAATGCCGTGATCGCTCATGAAGGCGGCTTCCCTATCGAGTGGTTCATCATTGGCTACGACGCGTGGTTCCATAAGCCGCCGGTAATAGAAATCCCCTAACAGCTCTCCAGGCACGTGGCTTGTGTTCCGAGGGTGGACAAGGGACTATTCTATAGGGCAAGGACCGAGGAAAAAGCAGCTCTGCATTGGCAGTAGAGGCCGCTCGTCCTGTCGACAAGAGGAGAGTTTCCTGATGTCTGTTCCAATTTCCTACCTGCCGCGAGTATGGATGGGCAGCCAGATTTCCAGCAGATTACTGCCATCCAAAATTCGCCCTTTATCGGCGCACATCAAGCTTACAGAGAACTGCCAGGCGCGCTGCATCAGTTGCGATTACTGGAAGACTCGCTGGCAGGAGAGTATTGACACAGATCGTGCCATTCAACTGGTGAATGAAATCAGCGGTGCCGGTATTCGTTCGTTGCGTCTGACGGGCGGGGAACCGCTCCTCCGCAAGGATATGTTTCAAGTGTTGAAACAAGCCAAGACATCCTCGTTGAAGAGCATCATTATTCAGACGAACGGATTGCTCCTCAAGAAACTACACAAAGAGGTCAACGACTCGCCGATAACAAAAGTGGCCGTGTCCGTGGATGGACTCGAAAAGACCAACGACCTGATTCGCGGGATCAACGGATATTTCGGCCTGGCCTTGGAAGGCATCCGCTTGCTGCGCGGCAAACAGGTGGCGCTTTCCGTCACTCTCAACAAAATATCTGCGCAGGAATTGAGCAGATTGAAGAAAGTCGCGGATGGGGTTGGCGCGGAGATCGAGACGAACATTCTGAGCCGCAGCTTATCGTTCCTGAAGGACGCGGACATGGCTGCGATGTGGCCCGAAGGAGCGGATGCGGCGGCAATCGAGAGGTTTGTGCGCCTGGAACTGAAGCGTCCCGAGTTTGAAGTCGAATACATACGTAAGTATTACAACCGTCAAGAGATGGCGGAGCCTCCGTGCGTGCTTGGATTTCTGCAGGTGTTTGTGTTGTCAAATGGTGACGTACTCACGGGTTGTTACCCACTGAAGGCGGTAGGAAATATCTTGAAAGATAGTTTGGAAACCATTTTGGCTTCCGAAGCTTATTACCAGCAGAGCTTGGCGATGCTCCGCAGGGAGTGTCCTGGCTGTACGTGCGGCGTGGAAAGTTCATTGGCCATGAAGCATTCTAGTGCGAGTGCCATATTCGAGCTGAAACGCCTGTTCCGCGGGCGGGATGCCAGCGAACGAGACAAGAAAGATGGTTTCGCACCATCGCAAAATCCTTCCGTTCCATGAATCTGTTCTAATGCCACCTGGGTAGTTTTGCGTCCGGCTGTTTCCAGAACTGTTCCTCGCCCTATACGCTCCCCGCTTCCTCAGGGCACTGCAACCCTGGAATGTCGGTGCGCCGACAATCTTTGGTTAGATGCATATACGGTCTGGCGTCAACCGCTAAGCACATTATGCCTGGTAGATTTCCTTGCGAGGGAATTTGAGATGTTCAGTTGGTGTAGTAGCCGGTTATCGCCCACATCAGCAAGGCGAATATGGCAAAGAAGATGAGTGTTACCCACCAATGTACAACTCCAAACGGGATGGGGAAGAGAATAACGAACAACCAGACCCACCATGGGAACCGTTTTTCCTTTGCAAGCTCCTCCATCATCCGGCACCTTCTGATTCACGAGTATAGTAAGTTCTAGGAACTATCTTTGTTTCCACCACTTACAAAAAACAGGGGGAGGGGTCTCCACCTGCACCATGTCGGCGTCGCAGTCGCGCTGCGTGCTGAGTAAAGTTGGGAGATTTGCGCGATAATAGCGCTCGGCTATACGGAGGAGACGCGCAGAAATGGCCACAAAACCTTCCTGCAAGCACATTCCGTGGAACACGGTCGAGCATGAAAAGCTGAACGAGTTGATCGGCCGGGAGATGGTGGTCGGCGACAACCTGATGCTGGCCCGTGTTTTCCTGAAGAAGGGGGCGCATGTCCCGGAGCATCGGCATCACAACGAGCAGGTCACGTATATCCTCGAAGGCGCGCTGAAGTTTGCCATCGATGGCCAGGAAATTGTGGTCCGCGCCGGTGAAGTGTTGTGCATTCCCTCGAACATGCCTCACGAAGCGTGGGCGGTGGAAGACACTTTGGATTTGGACGTATTCAATCCGCCGAGAGAAGATTGGCTGAACAAATCCGACGACTATTTGCGACTTGGTATTCCCAGGAAATAGGAACCTTTGCCCGTTTCAATCGCAATGGCGCCCGTTCGTTGACTTGCCTCCGGCGCACAACCTAAGATGACCACGCGATGGCGGATTCACCAGCGCTCATTGGCCAGACCGTCTCCCATTACCGCATCATCGAAAAACTCGGTGGTGGAGGTATGGGTGTGGTGTATAAGGCGGAAGACACCGACCTGCGCCGGTTCGTCGCTCTAAAATTCCTGCCGGATGAGGTTGCCAAGGACCCTTTAGCTTTAACGCGATTCCAGCGCGAAGCCCAAGCTGCCTCCGCGCTGAACCATCCCAATATCTGCACGATTTATGAAATCGGCCTGCAAGACGGCCGGCCCTTCCTCGTCATGGAGTACCTCGACGGCATCACGCTGAAGCACGGCATTGCCGGGCGCCCGCTCGAGACCGAACTGCTGCTTTCTTTGGCTATTGAAATTGCCGATGCGCTAGACGCTGCGCACTCCCAGGGAATTGTCCATCGTGACATCAAGCCTGCGAATATCTTCATCACAAAACGCGGCCACGCCAAGATTCTCGACTTTGGTTTGGCAAAAGTGGGGCCGACAGCCACTTCTTCGAGTGAGATTGAATCCGAGAACACCGTGACCGGGCCGGTTGGCGAGCCGTATCACCTGACGAGCCCGGGATCCACGGTGGGCACGGTTGCCTACATGTCTCCGGAGCAGGTGCGGGCAAGAGAACTGGATGGCCGCACCGATTTGTTTTCGTTCGGCGCGACTTTATACGAAATGGCTACGGGCGTCCTGCCGTTTCACGGGGAAAGCTCCGGCGTGATTTTCTCGTGCATTCTCAACGACCAACCCACCTCTCCTCAGCGCCTGAATCCTGCCTTGTCGTTTGAGGTGGAGAGAATCATCAACAAGGCTCTGGAGAAGGACCGGAATTTGCGCTACCAGAGCGCGGCCGAAATGCGCGCCGACCTGCAACGTTTGAAGCGAGACACGGAAAGCGGGCTGATTGCCGCCGCAAGCTCGGGCAAAGTTGCTGCGCACCAAACTTCGACGACTCAGAGAAAAATCTTACCAATCGTGGCGCTGGTAACAGTTGTTTTGGCAGCAGTGACCGGTGGTGGACTTTATTATCGTTCGCATCTGACCAAGCCGCTGAACGAAAAGGACACCGTGGTACTCGCTGACTTTGCCAACAGCACCGGTGACCCTGTTTTTGACGATGCGCTCAAGACCGCGCTAAGTGTCGCTCTAAAGCAATCTCCCTTTGTCAATGTGCTTTCGGAAAACAAAGTTGCAGCTACCTTTCAGCTGATGGCTCGGCCGCCCGGCACTCCGCTCACGCCTGAGGTGGCTCGCGAACTCTGCCAGCGGGCTGGCAGCAAAGCGTACATCACCGGATCAATCGCCACGCTGGGCAGCCAATATGTGCTGGCCTTGAAAGCAGTGAATTGCCAGAGCGGAGACACACTGGCGCAGGAACAGGTCACGGCGGCGGCCAAAGAAAAAGTGCTGGATGCACTGGGCGAAGCAGCATCGAAGCTGCGAGGCGAACTGGGAGAGTCGCTGGCTACCGTGCAGAAATATGATGTGCCCCTGGTGCATGCGACTACTCCCTCGCTGGAGGCCCTGAAATCCTACAGTATGGGTCTGAAGACTTCGGACGAAAAAGGGCCAGCGGCGGCACTGCCATTTGACCTGAGAGCAATCGAACTGGATCCCAACTTCGCTATGGCTTACCGCGCGGTCGGGTTGGATTACTCGAATCTTGCCCAGACCGGGCGTGCCTCAGAATATCTCATGAAAGCATTTGAACTTCGGGAGCGTGCCAGCGAACGAGAAGCGCTGATCATCGCTGCGGACTACTACTACCTGGTCGAGGGAGACCTGCAGAAGGCGGCACAAACATATCAGCAAATCCTGGCGATCTACCCGCGAGATGAGGCGGCTTCCGACAATCTGGGAAGCCTCTATGAGCAACTGGGAGAGTATGAGCGCGCGATTGAAATGGAAAGTCAGACCATTCAGGCGAAGCCCGTAGCCGTGAATGCATATGAGAATCTTGCCTCCGATTATCTTGCCCTGGGACGTTTTGAAGAAGCACAGAAGATCATCAAGACTGCGCAAGACCGCGGGCTCGACGACTTCATCCTGCATCTCGGGCTGTACGGACTGGGATTTATTCATAACGATGAGAAATCGATGGAGCAGGAACTCGCCTGGCTGCGAGCCCGGCCAGATGCGGCGCACTACGGGCTCGAAATCGAATCGCGAACCATGGCATATCACGGGCGGCTGCAGCAGGCACGCGAACTGAACCGGAAAGCGACGGCCCTGGCTCTGCACGCCGATAGTAAGGAAAGCGCAGCCATCTGGCAGGCGAGTGGTGCTCTGCGGGAAGCGGCTATGGGCAATTTGAACGAAGCTGCCGCGGAGGCCCATGCAGCGCTGCACCAGATGCCTGGCAATCAGTCGGTGCAGGTGCAGGCGGCATTGGCGTTAGCGATGGCGGGCAAAATCGAGGAAGCCGAATCCGTAAAGTCGGAGCTGAACAAGCTTTTTCCCCGGGACACTTTTGTCCAATCCTACTGGATCCCAGCGATTGAAGCGCAATTAGCGATCGCGCGAAAGGATCCCAAGCGCGCGGTAGAAGTTTTGAAAGCAAGCTCGGCACTAGACCTGGGAGGGATTCCGTTTGAGCTGAGCATTTCGTGCATGTACCCGGTCTATACGCGAGGGCAGGCCTACCTCGCTATGGGTAACGCGCAAGATGCGGCCGGAGAATTCCAGAGAATCATCGACCACAGTGGGATCGTGTGGAACTGCTGGCCGGGATCCGTGGCGCATCTGGGCTTGGCCCGTGCGTATGCGTTTGAATCGAGAAGCTCCCAGGGCGCGGATGCTGCTGCGGCGCGTGCGCGCGCCCTCGGTGCCTACAGGGAATTCTTCACACTCTGGAACGATGCTGACCCGAACATCCCAATCTTGATAGCCGCTAAATCTGAGTACGCAAAACTTCAGTAAATTCCATGGGAACTGCTCGAGGACTGAACGATCCCCTTTGCGACGGACAGAGAGTATTTATCGACTGCTCCGGACCATTTTTTGAGGTGGAAGACCTTTCCTAGTTGCAAGCGCTGGACAGTGATACCGTTGAACGTCAGCGGCTGGCCGTAGGAGCAAACTTCGGGCGCCTGGGTGGCTTCGAGGAAGTAGATTGGGCCTCCGCCGACTGCGTGCGAAGTGCCGTCAGGCTCAACCAACAGCGCGGCATTTTCTTCGACGGCGATTGCGCGAACCTGCTTGGCCCAGCCGTCCTGTAGAATCCGCGCCATGAAAACCAGCAGGCGCCCAAGACGATCGCGTTTAACGAAGTGCGTGTCAGTAATCGTATCTGCCAGCAGAGGAATGCGCAGAAAATCCCGGGTGAGCGTCACCTTATTGCCGTAAGGATTGGCGAGCGCCTCTGGTGAGTGGATGGTATCGATCATGGAAGCAAAGGAAAACTCACCAAGAATCGCCAGGCCTGCGCTGGACCCGCCGATTGGTTTGGCGGCCGCGATGTGGCGGTTGAGGGCGTCTTGCACGAGCGTGTCCTGCCAGTAGCGCACGTAATTGGATTGGTCTCCGCCGGCGATGAAAACACCTTCGGCCTGATCGATGATCTTGACGACCTTGGGATCGTCGGCGTCCTCACGGCTGGAAAAGGAAAGAGTTGCAGCGGAGTTGAGCGGGCAAATCGCGCGGATTTTGTCGTTTTCTGTTTTCAGGTAATCGTCCTCATCGTTTGCACTCAAGACCAGGAAGTCCCCGCCATTGGCGCGGTCACACAGGAATTGGAACGCAGCGTCTTGCTTGGAGCCGCCGCCCATTAAGGCAATTCCAGCACGCGGCGTAACCGTCGAATCAGCCGAATTGCCGGTGCGAAGGTACTTCCACTTCCCGTGTGCAGGAACGGCAACGAGTAATAAAAGCAGACCACACAATACAGTCCGGCCACGCAGCGACCTAAACGCTGGCGCGAGCATTCGAAACGGCGCTACCAGATCTTGCACGCTTGCTCGCGGACCATCGCGTCGCCCTTCTTGCAGCCGAACGCCTTGGCGAACGCTTCCATATTCGAAAGCGGGCCGTTGCCACGAAAACGCGCCAGGGGATGCGGATCCGTGTTGGTTTGCAGGCGTGCCGCTTCCGCGCGTTGATTCGCGCCCCAAACCTGAGCCCAGCCAAGGAAGAAGCGCTGTTCCGGCGCAAAGCCGTCAATGTCGTTTGGACGCTTGCCCGCAATAGATTTTTCATATGCGGCATAGGCGATGGTTAAACCGCCGAGGTCACCAATGCTTTCGCCCAGAACAAGCTTGCCGTTCTGGTGCAAACCTGGTTCCACTTCGTAGCCGTTGAACTGGTTCACCACACAGTCGCCGCGCTCGGTGAAGTTCTTACGATCTTCCGGCGACCACCATTCGTGCAGATTGCCCTTGCCATCGAATTTGGAACCCTGATCGTCGAAGCCGTGGCTGATTTCGTGGCCGATCACGGCGCCAATGCCGCCATAGTTCACCGCGTCATCGGCGTTGGGATTGTAGAAAGGCGGCTGAAGAATGCCGGCGGGAAAGACAATCTCATTCATGCTGGAGCTGTAGTAGGCATTCACTGTGGGTGGAGTCATGCCCCATTCGGTACGGTCGACGGGCTTGCCAATTTTAGCGAGTTGCCGCGCATATTCGAATTCCGTACCGCGGCGCACGTTGGCGTCATACGAGCTGCGATCGATAGAAAGCTTGGAATAGTCGCGCCATTTATCTGTGTAGCCGATCTTCACGGTGAAGGCTTCGAGTTTGGCAAGCGCTTCCTTTTTCGTCTCCGGTCCCATCCACGAAAGAGTGGGAATATCGTCACGGAGCGCGACGATCAGGTTATTGACCATTTCCTTCGCGCGAGCTTTGGCGGCAGGCGGAAAGTATTTGTCCACATAGACCTGCCCGAGCGCTTCGCCAAGGTTACGATCTGTAGATTGCACGCAGCGCTTCCAACGCGGCAAGATCTCTTTGGTGCCGGAAAGTTTTCGCTCGTAGAAGTCGAAATTTTCTTGCACGAACTGCTCGGGAAGGGCCGGCGCATTCGCGTGGATGACATGCCACCGCAGGTAGATTCTCCAGTCGGGCAGCGAAACACTCGAAAGTTGCTGGTTCATCTCCTTGAAGAATTCGGGTTGACGGATGTTTACCTGCTCAACCGCAGGCGCGCCCACCTCGCGGAGATAACTTTGCCAGGGCCAGTCAGGAGTAAGCGTGCTCATTTCCGACAGCGACATTAAGTGATAATTCTTTTCCGGGTCGCGCAGTTCAACGCGCGTGCGTGAGGCCTTGGCCAGCGCCATCTCAATGGCCATCACAGTTTTGGCTTCGGCGGCAGCCTTGTCCGGCGCGTCACCTGCCAGCGTGAACATTTTTGCGACGTGCTGTTCGTAATCTGCGCGCAGCTGCCTGGATTTGTCGTCTTCCCGGAAGTAATAGTCGCGGTCCGGCATGCCCAGACCGCCCTGGCTGGCTTGGGCGATCACCTGCGAACTGTCCTTGACGTCTTGGCCGGAGCTAAAGCGAAAGAGGACTCCGGCGCCTTCTTGTTGGAGTTTGGCGATTGCGGCATCCAGCGTCTTGCGATCATTGATGGCGTCGATGGCGCCCAGCTCACCCGCAATGGGCTTTAAACCAGCGGCCTCAATTGCGGTGGTGTCCATGCAGCTTGCATAGAAATCTCCAATTTTCTGCTCATTCGAACCGGCCGGTGGATTGGCTTTGGCGGCGGCTTCGAGAATGGTGCGCATGGCGGTCAAATTGTTGTCCCGGAGCTGCGTGAAGGTACCCCAGGAAGAATACTCCGCGGGAATCGGATTGGCCTTCATCCAACTGCCCATGGCGAATTCATAGAAGTCGTCGCAGGGTTTGCAGGTTCTGTCGAGGTTACTGAGGGAGAATCCCCACGAAGGCGCATCGCCAGCGGCTCTTGCCGGCAAATGGGACGAGAAGAGAAGCACAACGGAGAAAACGAAAAATGCAGACGAGCCCACCAACAAGCGAAGACGTTTCATGTCCACGATTCACCCCTGTGTGGAATTTGGGCAAGAAAAAAGGAGCATGGGGAGCAACCTGCCGGAGTTTAACAGAAGAACACAAGCGAGTGCAGCTCGCCGCTATTCCGAGACGGCGCAGTCAACAGGTTGTGCCCGGAGCAGCTCCGTCAAGACTCGGGGCGGGATGGCGACCAGAAAGCCACGGCGGCCGCCATTGATGTAGATCAGAGGCAGGGCCAGAATGGAGCGTTCCACAAAAATAGGCACAGACTTGCGCATTCCAAACGCCGAAGTGCCGCCGACTTGATAACCGGTATGGCGCTGGGCCACGTCCGGCTTGCAGGGTTCCACCCGCTTAGCGCCGACCTGGCGCGCCAGGTTTTTCAAGCTGACCTGGCGGTCACCGTGCATCAAGATGATCAGCGGTTTGGCATCGTGGTCCTGCATGACCAGAGTTTTGACCACGGAATGCTCGAGCACTCCCAATTGCCGCGAGGATTCAGCGGTTCCGCCATGCTCGACATAATCGTAAAGATGCTCTGTAAAAGTTATGCCATTTTGCCGCAGAAAAGCCGTGGCCGGAGTTTCGGACGCATGTTCCTTTCGGCCCATCTCATTGCCAACCGAGGCGATTCGCTATTTCACGGGTGTGTTCAGCGGCGGCAGATAATCCTTCTGGTATTTCGCGACATTCACGTTTTGCCAGTCGCCTCGGATGATTCCTTCGCGGATTTGCGTGGGAGTCTTACCCTTGCGAGTTTGTTCGTAGGAATAAAACACTTCTTTCTGGCAGATGTCGCAACCAGAACCGTGGCGGCCCACGAAACAATCCAACAGGCTGGCGTGGCCGTTGCCGCGGTCGCAGTGGCAGTAGCAAGGTTGCTGGTAGAGGACCTTCTTGCTGCGTCCGGCGACTACATACGCATTGAAGACGAGTTTGTCGGTGTAAATGGAGGGTTCCATCGTTGGCGGCAGGTCCCCCGTGGGAGGCTGCGCGTGGAAAGCAGGCACGGGTTCAGCGGGATTGCTGGCGCTGTGAGCCATTCCAGGCATTTGCTGTTGCTGTTGCGATTGCGACGCGCCAAATTGAGGAACCACGACCAGCGCTGCGCTTAGCGCGACGAGCGCGAAAGCGCCCAGGAGTTTGCCCAAGTTTTTCATGCCAACCTCATTCCGACCGGATATCCGGACCATTCCACTCTACGGCTAACGCCTGAGGAATTCCACCGCTGCATCGAGCACCAGTTATGCAACTTCCGCTCATGCACGCTGGTCCGCGGGTGGTCCTGCTGCAGCCCATGCGATCAATTCGGCTGGATCGACTCGGCCAAGAGCCACGTCGGATCCTTGAGCATCAGGTTCGGTCCATCGCCACACGGCAGCCCCACAAAGTCCGGCGGCCCGGCAAGTATCCAAGGCGTGCGGCAAAGAATACCCCGGTTGGGAGACATTGCGGGCTGGGAGCTCACCAAGCCAAAGCGGTTGGTCCAGCGGAGGCAGAGAAGCAAGTTGCTGAGCGAGGCCGCTGCGAGCTTCTTCGCCGGCGGGATAGTAATGCGCTTGGTAGCAGTCGAGACCAAGTTCGGTCCACGCGCGAACCCACATCAGACGAGCTGAACCCAGCGTGACCGGCACTTCTCCATGGTCATGAACAGCGCGCGCAATCTCTCCCGCGTAGGCGCGGAAGTCTGCAAAACGTAATTTGGCCTGGGAAATTGGATGGAATTCACGAATCGCCCACTCCGGTTCGTTGGCGATTTCCCAGGCAAACAAGGTTGGGTGTCCGCGAAACTCCCGGAAAAGTGGAATCAGAACATTCTGAAGGAAGGCCTCTCTACCAGCGGCAAAGTGGAGAACGTGCTCGTGGGCGTGGGCGGGGCGTTTCCCTCCGTGCTCCTGAAGCCAAAGAAAATCGATGAGGGAAAAGCATAGCTTGAGGCGGTTATGCTCGGCGAGATCCAGGGCCGCCGCAACATCCGCGAACAGGTGATTATCCGGCTTTCGCGCGATTCCCTTCTCCGCCTGGAAACCGCCGCGACCGTCGCCAAACACAAACCAACGCACAACGGAAACGCCTGCTTGCCGGATTTGCTCAAAGTCCCGCGCGACGAGTTCCCGGACACTGCGAACGCTTATTCCAACGTGTTCATCGCCCGCGCACCCAAAATCCTGTCCATACATCCGCCAGGGGTAGTTCACACCAAGGGAGAAAGCACTGTCGTCAAAAGGTGGCATGGAAAATCAAGTACGAACGAAGACGGCTCAGCGAACAATCGCCGGTCTCAGTATGCTGGCATTGGTTGCTGCCGCGGCCCGCTCTGCCACATGCTTCTCACGCAAATGCTTCTGCACGCGGCGGCCCCAACTCTTCACAAACGAATAGTTGAGGGCTCCGCCAATCGCGGAACTAGCCAGCGGCACCAGCCTCCCAACCCACTTTTCCGCGCTTTCTTCACCGAGGTGTACGGCAAGGCGGGTGGCAATACGTGGCGCCAGCTTTTCAATCATCTGCTTCTCAGCGATGTCTTTGCCGAAATCAACACCAGCCGCGCTGGCTGCCGCCATCCACATTTGCGTGCGCCGCTCGGCGCCATTTTCTTCAAAGCCATACAGTAGGCAAAGCTTCTGGATCAGGCGAAGCGTAATCACGGTGAGGAATCCGGTGTCGGGGATGATAGTGATGATCCCGCCAAGGCCAAAACCAGCTCCTTGCGCCATGGCCAGGCGCTGCGCATCGTGAATCAAGCGCTCTGCAATGGCATCTAGCTTCTCCAAGGGAGCATCTTTCATGCGTCCGAAATGAGGCACCCAGAGACCATGCTTTTCCGCCAGGTTCCGGCGAAAGTCCTCGGGATCAATTTCTACCGAGCGCAGACCACGCAGCACGCCAAAGCGCAGGAATTTCCCAACCGCTCGTCCTGCCACCGACTTGGGTAACTTCGCCACGAGGTCTAGCATCCTATGTCCGGTTAGAACCGGTCAAGCGCTGTTCCGTTGCATGCGGTTCCGGGGTTAGACCTTTACTCCCTCGCGACAAGAAAACGGGCGTGCTACTTGACGCCGGGAAAGTTTTGGGTAAACTGCGTTTTTGCTATGGCGACAATCGCTCCCATGCTGCCGGCCGAGGTGATTGCGGATCTGGCGTTTCCGCAGCGCGAGGCGGCTTTCTTTTACGGTTTGTTCCTCCGCGGACATTCCCCGGAAGAACTGCGCCGCGATATCGAAGTGCCACCGGCGGTTTTAGCAAAGTGGCACAAAGACGCCGAACGCGAACCGCATCTCCGCAATGTCTTCGCGCGAATGGTGGAGTACCGTCGCCACGTGCTGGCGATTTTCGATTCTCTGATCGGGTCAGAACGTCAGCACCAACACGTGCAATGAGCTCTTAATACTAGTACCCCGCATCTCATTCTGAGATCTTTTTTGATCCTTCAGAGGATGCGGCGACGGCTGCGTTTAGTGCTGGGCAACTTCCTCCCAATCGTTCTCGTCTAATACGCAAAGGGGAAAAGTGTTTTTGAATGAGCAAGATTCGTGAATTGACGCCGCATGGTCAGGAGATTAGAATCGAACCGGAGTAGGGGTGTCGGTCATGCAAAACTTTGTCAGAAAATCTTCCGCGTTTTTGACGTCCTTCATACTCCTGTGCTTACCCATCGCTGCTCAGCAGGCTCAAGACCCTGTTACCCCTCAAGATATTCCGCAAAATCAGAAGATCACCAAAGAACAAAAGCAAAAGATGAAGAAGACCCTCAAAGAGTTGGACACGCCTTACAAGACGTGGCTCAACGAGGACGTCGTCTACATCATTTCGCCGGAAGAGCGCACTGCCTTTCTGCAACTGGAAACCAACGAAGAGCGCGAACAGTTCATTGAATCTTTCTGGCTGCGACGCAGTACCAATCCGGACTTGCCGGACAACGATTTTAAGGAAGAGCACTACCGCCGAATTGCCTATGCCAACGAGCATTTCGCTTCGGGCATCCCTGGCTGGAGGACCGACCGGGGGCGCATTTACATCATCTGGGGCAAGCCGGACGAAATTGAGTCGCATCCCACGGGAGGCACCTACGATCGCCCGATGGAAGAAGGCGGCGGCTCCACCACGACCTATCCTTGGGAGACCTGGCGGTACCGTTATCTGGAAGGCGTTCAGGAAAACGTGATTTTGGAATTTGTGGATCCTTCGGGCAGCGGCGAATACCACCTGACGATGGATCCCTCGGAGAAGGACGCACTATTACACGTGCCGGGAGCGGGCTTAAGTCTTCTGGAATCCATGGGCATGGCGTCCAAGGCGGATCGGTTCACGCGTTCCGACGGCACGAACTTGCCGACTGCGCTTGGCGGTACGCCAGCGAGTCTAAACGAGTTCAACAGGTTGGAACTTTATGCCAAGGTGCAGCGTCCACCGGAAGTGAAGTACAAGGACCTGGAAGCGATCGTAACTTCCCGAATGGTACGTGATTCGCTGAAGTTCGAATATCGCACCGACTTTCTGAAGGTCACCAGCGACACTGTGTTGGTTCCGATTTCCGTGCAGATTCCGAACAATCAACTTTCCTTCAAGTCCAAAGAGGGCGTACACTCTGCCGAACTGAATATCTTTGGGCGGGTCAGCTCACTGACCGGGAAGGTCATAACGACGTTCGAAGATCCAGTCATGAAAGATTACCCGGATTCGCTCTTCTCGATGGCTGTCAAACAACTGTCAATCTACCAAAAAGCCCTGCCCCTCCGCCCCGGCTTGTACCGACTCGATATCGTGGTGAAGGACGTAAACAGCGGAAACGTTGGCGCGGTCAACACCCGGCTTGCCGTTCCCCGGTATGACGACGAGAAGCTGGAAGCCAGCAGCCTGATCATCGCGGATCAAATTGAACACGTACCCGCGAAGCAGATTGGGACAGGACAATTCGTACTGGGCTCCTCCAAGGTCCGGCCGAAGTTGGATGCGAATTTCACTACCGCGGAAAAAATGGGCATTTATCTACAGATCTACAATTTGAAGCCAGATGAAAAGACCCACAAGTCTGACGCGTCCTTCGTCTATACCGTGAAGAAGGGCGACCAGCAGGTTATGCAATTCAAGGAGACATCCGCGGAAATGAAGCAGACGGGCGACCAGGTCACCATCGAGCGGCTTTTACCGCTGGCGACGCTGGCCCCTGGGAAGTATACTCTGGAGGTTAGCGCGACCGATAAGCTGGCCCAGAGCTCGATTTCTCGTTCGGCAGAATTTTCGATCAAGGCTCCGGTCGAGCAAAAAGCTGCGGCGAACGTCACGCCGGGGAGGTAACCGAAGTGAGGCACGGCCCGCTCCTGTGCTTCGGCGTCTTATTTGTAACCACGTTAGGTGTGTGCGCCAGCGCTCCTCCTGCTGAAGCGCAATCCAGTCGCAAGTCTACTGTAGGCACGATCTCCGGCGTGGTTCGTGATCCCACCGGAATTCCGCAACTCGGTGCGACCGTCGAAATTCTTGCGGAAGCATCCGGCACTCTTCTCGGTCACCAATTGTTGACCAACACCGAGGGCGCTTTCCATGCGGAGAATCTAACGCCTGGTCTGTACACGGTCCGCGTTACACTTGCAGGGTTTCTACCGGCCCTCGAAAAGCACATTCAGATCTCTTCCAACTTGACTACTGTAGTGCGCGTGCAGTTGGAATCACTCTTCGCGTCAATTGAGCAATTGCGCCGCGCGCCAGCGAATGGCACAGCCGAGCCGGACGACTGGAAGTGGGTACTACGTTCCGCTTCCGGGATGCGGCCTGTCTTGCAATGGCACGAAGAAGACGCCGACGAGAGCTCGGCGGTCGTGGCAGACATGGGCCCACAGCGGCACCTTGGCGAGATCGAGTTTACCGGCGGCGCGCGCCGACCCGGGTCCGTTTCCAACATTGATGCCGCGCCGGGCACCGCATTTGCATACGATCAGCGGATCGACCGGGACAATCACCTGGTCTTTGCGGGACAGGTCAGTTACGACCAGGATGCTCCAGCCGGGGGACTCGCGACTGTCTGGCTACCCATGGGTTCGCAACTGGATAGCCCACGCAGCACGCTCGTTCTGCGCGAAGCAAAGATCGGACCCGGAGGTCCCGTTTTCCGCGGTGTGCGTATAGATCAGAGCGGCTCAATGACCTTCGGTGACCGGTATATTCTGCGGGTTGGGGGCGAATACGTCTTAGTGGGAGCCGGCGCTTCCGCGTGGAGCGTGCGCCCGCGAGTCGCGTTGGAAACCAAGCTGGCGCCGAATTGGTATCTCGATGCCATCTATGCGGCGCTTCCTGCGGCGGTCACCAACGGGGATAACTCCATCGCGTACCTCACGGAAAATAATCAGCCGAACGTTCTATCGTCGGCAATGGACCAATTGGACGGGTTCCCGGCGCTGCTATGGCGCGACGGTAGAGCGGTGCTTGAAAGCGGACGGCATGAAGAATTAGCTGTTGACCGGAAGCTTGGCGCGCACAGCGTCATTCAAGTTGCGGCGTATCACGACGACAATCGGCACGTCGCCTTATTCGGCAAGGGCACGGACCTGCCGACGGCAGAATACGTTCAGGATTACTATTCGAATGCCTTCGCCTATGACGGTGGCTCTTCTGTTTCGTGGGGCACACGTGCCGCGCTACGGGAGAGGATCTCCGACGAACTTGAATTCACAGCAATCTATGCATTCTCGGGATCACTTGTGCCTGTGACTGTGGTTGACGGGGGGCTTCGAGATTCCCTCCGGACGGTTCCTCGGCATTCGGTCGCGATGAAAATAACGGGCAAAGTTCCGGTTACTGGGACGAAACTGACTGCCGGGTACAAGTGGGTGAACGGATTGGCACTGTCCCGAGTGGACCCCTACGGCGAGGCAATCTACGATATCAGTCCCTACCTGCACATCGGAATTCGCCAACCACTGCCTTGGCCGAACGTCGGCCATTGGGAAGCCAACGCAGAGTGCGACAATTTGCTGGCACAGGGAAACGTGCCCATGAACACTCGAGATGGGCAAATCCTGTGGGTGCCAGCATTTCGTAGTTTTAGAGGTGGGCTGAGCCTGCAATTCTAACCCCCAGAGCTTCTGGAAAGCTGTATGTGGCCTACCAGAAAGTGGAAGTCACGGTTCGTTCCCTCCTTGATTTGCAGCAACTTATTGTATTCAAAGACCTTGTTTACGGATAAATCTACTAAAGATTGGAACAGGACTTGCTCCGCTGAATGAGAAAGGTATCCAGTGGCGGGACATTAGGCATGAAGGAAAGTCTGCGTGTCAGCGTAGGTGCGGTTGTACTGGCGCTCGCGACCTTGGCGGCGGTCATCTTCGCTTGGCTGAACTTCCTGCAGCGTTCGCATTATGACCTGGTTGACGATGGCGTCGCCTGGACCGATAGCGCGACCGGCATTGAAGCGTGGAAAGTCATGCCGAATTCGCCCGCAGCCGCCGCCGGCATTCGCCCTGGTGACCAACTGCTGGCCATCGACGACATACCCGTCCCAGATGAGAAACACGTTGCGCAAAGGTTGTTTCGCGCTGGGTTGTGGACCCAGATGCGCTACAAACTCTCTCGCAACGGCGAGGAGTTTGAAACCCGGCTGATCACCGCTCCGGCGCAGAAACCGCTCACGGTAGAGAATTACGAGCGAGTGGTCGGCCTACTGTATCTGTTTATCGGGCTATTCATCTTTATTCGCAGGTGGAATGCGCCGAGAGCCGTTCACTTCTATGTGTTCTGCCTGGTGTCCTTCATCCTCTATTCCTTCCACTACAGCGGCAAGTTGGATGCCTTCGACCTGGAAGTGTATTGGTCGGGCGTTGTGGCCCAGATGCTGGCGCCCACATTGCTGTTGCACTTCGCCTTGGTCTTTCCGGGGCGTTCGGGAACCGACCGCAAATCCCTGCTGAAAATCGCCGCGATCTATGCCGCGCCAGTGGCGTTGCTGACAGTCCATCTCCTCACGGCGTTTAGCGCGTTCGGATTCGTACCCTCGGTTCGTTCTCGCGTCGTGTTGGAGCAGATCGAGTACGGATTTCTCGGTGCATATTTCCTGGCTGCGGGGCTCGTTTTTTATTTGAGTTACCGCCACTCGCGCTCGGGCGTCCTGCGGCAACAGTTGAAATGGCTCACGGGTGGAACACTTGCGGGTAGCCTGCCGTTTACGATGTTTTACATCCTGCCCTACCTGGTTGATCCCCAGTCGCGCGGGTGGATGCAGTATTCGACGATTTCGCTGGTGCTGATCCCACTCTGTTTCGGCTACGCCATCATCCGTTACCGGCTGATGGACGTGGACATCATTTTCAAGCGCGGGCTTGCTTACACGGCGGCGACGGCGGCGGTCGCGGCGGTGTACTTCGGACTTGTGGCGCTCATTGCGGAGATTTTCCACGAACAGACCAGCGGTCCGGTGGCGGGTATGATCGCCATCGTGATCGCCGCGTTCTTGTTTCAGCCCTTCCGCGAAGGGATTCAGGCGCGGTTGGACCGGTTCTTCTACCGCGACAGATTGAATTACCGCCGCACTCTAATCGAGTTCGGACGAACGCTTACGAATGAAGTCCGGCTGGAGCCCATGCTCGGCTCGGTGATGGACCGGGTTTCGCAAACTCTCCTGGTGGATCGCCTGGCTATCTTTGTGGAAGATCCGCAACGTCCTGGAGAAATGCGTTTGGCACGTTCCATGGGAGTCCGTCTGGTTGAGCCATTGGATCTGAGTTTCATCGCGCCGTCACATCCAGAGTTTGCGAGCGGCCCGATCTTCTTCGAATCCCCGCGAGGCGCGCGAGACGTGAGCGACTCGGTACGCCGGACACTGGAACAGCTGGAATTGAATTATTTCATCCCTTGCCGTATCCGGGATCACACGGTTGCAGTGCTAGGCCTCGGCAAAACCGTTGATGGAGATTATCTTTCCAGCGATGACGTCGAGTTAGTGCAGACCATTGCCGGGTATGTCGCCATTGCGCTGGACAACTCGCAACTTTACACCTCGCTGGAGCAGAAGGCCGTCGAGGTCGCGCGATTGAAGGATTTCAGCGAAAACATTGTGGAATCCTTGAACGTCGGTGTCCTCGCTGTGGATCTGCTCGGGACGATCGATGCGTGGAACAGCCGAATGGAGCAGTTGATCGGCGTGAGTCAGAGCGAAGCGGTGGGGAAGCCATTCAGCCAACTGTTGCCGCCGGACCTGGTTCTGGAAATCGAAGCGCGGGGCGACGAGGAACAAGTAACCGGTATTTACAAACACCGCCTTGTGCACCGGGGGAGCACTGTCGTTCTAAATGTTTCCATTACACCGCTGGTGAGCAAATCCGGAGAAAAAATTGGCCGGCTGCTGTTGTTTGACGACGTGACGCAACGCGAGCACATGGAAGAGCAAATGTCCCAGACGGAAAAACTGACGTCGCTGGGACTGCTGGCGGCGGGTGTGGCGCATGAAGTGAACACTCCTCTGGCGGTAATCTCCAACTACATTCAAATGTTGGCCAAGCAGATGCCTGACGGCGATCCACGGCAGGCCATCATTGAAAAAATCGTGAAGCAGACGTTCCGGGCCAGCGAGATTGTCAACAACCTGCTGAATTTTTCGCGGACCGGGCCCGGCGAACTTGCCGATGTGGACGTAAATCATGTCGTCGAAGAAACCCTGTCGCTTGTCTCCCACCCGCTAAAGGCATCGCAAATTCAGGTGGTGAAGCAACTGGGCTCTGGATTGCCCCCGGTACGGGGTTCGGCCAACAAGCTCCAGCAGGTATTTCTGAATCTCTTTTTGAACGCGCGCGATGCGATGCCGCTCGGCGGAATGCTGGAAGTGCGTACCGCCTCTCACAACGGCAGCGTGGAAATTGAAGTAGTGGATACCGGTAACGGAATTTCCCGCGAGTACATCCATAGGATTTTTGATCCTTTCTTCACGACGAAGCCCGGAGGCCGGGGAACCGGTCTCGGTCTCAGCGTGAGCTACGGGATCATCAAGGAACATGCCGGCAAGATCGACGTACGATCTACCCCCGGTCGAGGAACTTCGTTCCATGTCGAATTCCCAGCAGTCAGGAAAAGCGTCCGTGTCTAAGGGATCGATCCTCGTCATTGATGACGAGTCGGAAATTCGCGAAGGCCTTGAGCTTTTGCTGAGGACCGAGGGGTATCTCGTCTCCAGCGCCGAAACGGCGCTGTCTGGATTATCGCGGCTAGAGGAGCGTCCGTTTGACCTCATGCTTCTGGACGTCAGCCTTCCAGACCGCAATGGGATCGAGTTGCTCAGGGATGTGCATCGCCAAGATCCGCACTTACCCATAGTGTTGATTACGGCGTATGGCTCGATTGAGATGGCCCGGGCGGCTTTCAAAAGCGGGGCCATGGATTACATCACCAAGCCCTGGTCCAATGACGAGTTGCTTGCGCAGGTCGCACAGGCAGTGGAATCGCGACGGCTTCGCGACGAGAACGTTCAGCTTAAACGCGCGTTAAAGCAGCGTTTCAACTTCCCCAACATTGTCGGCAAGAGCGAAAAAATGCTGACGCTGTTTGACCTGGTGGCGCAGGTGGCGCCGTCACGCTCTACGATCTTGATCAGTGGAGAGAGCGGCACGGGAAAAGAGCTGATTGCCAAAGCCATTCATTCCGCGTCAACCCGCGCGGACAAGGCCTTCGTTCCGGTGAACACCGGATCGATTCCGGTGGACTTGCTGGAATCGCAACTGTTCGGCCACGTGAAAGGCGCGTTCACAAGTGCTGTCGCTTCAAAAAAGGGTCTGTTCGAAGTAGCGGATCAGGGAACTATCTTCTTCGATGAAATCGCCACGGTGAGTCCGGAGACGCAGGCCAAGCTTCTCAGGGTGATCCAGGAACGCGAATTCATGAGGCTCGGAGGGACCGAGCAGCTCAAGGTGGATGTGCGCATCGTGGCCGCTTCTAACGTAGATCTCCTTTCATTGGTCAAAGAGGGGCGCTTCCGCGAGGACCTCTACCATCGGTTGAACGTTATCCACCTTCGCCTTCCGCCTCTCCGGGAGCGTCGCGAAGATATTCCGCTTTTGCTGGCGCATTTCCTCGAGCACTTTTGCCAGGAAAATGCCAAGCCGCTGCGTCACTTCACGCCCGCTGCCATGAAACTGCTGATGGATTACGATTGGCCCGGCAATGTGCGCGAACTGGAGAACGTGGTGGAGCGCGCCGTGGTGCTCTCCACGCAGGAACGCGTCGATGTCGACTTGCTCCCAGATTCCATTCGCAGCAAGGAAATCGTGCGCGGCGTGCGCTTGCAGATGTCAGAGTTTTTGCCTCCGTTGCCGGGTGAGCCCGGTTCACGCACCGCGGCGGACAATCCCAATCCAACTCTGTTCCAGATCATGGACGAGGTCGAGCGCCGCATTATTGTGGATATGCTGGAACGCTGCGGCTGGAACCAAACCGAGGCCGCGGAGCGGTTCCTGATCCCGCTCTCCACGTTGAACCAGAAGATCAAGCGGTTAGGGATCGACGTGCGGAGACGTGGGCGAGGAGAAGAGGCAGCGCACGTCGGGGGCGGCAAGTAGGGCCGTTCCATTTTGGGACGCGGCCCTTTCCGTGTTCTTCAATTTCATCTTGCATCCCCGAAGCTGACTAGGCAGAGTTACCTCTGATGATCCTGCGTCTGTCGGATTCCCTCTCACGCAGACTGGTGCTCGTTGCGGCCTTGCTGGTCGGGCTGTGGCTCTCCTTTTTTGGAATTCGGACCGCGATTGCGCGCTATTACTCCGAAGGAGACACGGCAAAGTGGCTGGAATCCGCCGTGCGTTTGGAGCCGGGCAATCCTGAGTATTGGTATAACCTCGGGCGCTATCAACAGTACAACCTCGATCAACCAGACGCCGGCCAGGCCGAGGACGCCTATCGAAAAGCAATCGCCCTGAATCCCGACGACACAAAGGCATGGTTGGATCTCGCCACGGCCTACGAACTGGACGGAAAGACTGAAGAGGCTCGTGGAGCATACCTACAGGCCAAGAAGAGCTATCCCGTGTCAGCGGATGTCTCCTGGCGCTATGGAAACTTTCTTCTGCGGGAAGGCCAACAGGCCCAGGCTTACGCGGAGTTGCGACGTGCTATGGAGGCCGACCCGAAGCGCGCCGCCGCTGCGTTTTCGCGGGCCTATCGGTCCAATCCGAATATCGACGAGCTGCTGGGACAACTTTTGCCGCCAATACAGAGCGTTTACGTGGACGTGATTTGGGAAGCTTTGAGCGCGAAGCAGTTGGCCGTGGCCAAGACGGTCTGGGCCCAACTGGTCACACTACATCCGCACTTGCAAATGCGCGATGTCGACCATTTCGTTTCTGAACTGCTTCAAGCGGGAGAATTCGCAGAAGCTCGACAGGTGTGGGACCAGGGCGTTTCAACGATGAACCTGCCGCCGCTTCTGCAGCCTCAGAGTTCGGTGGTGTGGGATCCCAGTTTTGAAACTGGCTTTAACGGCTTTAGCTTCAGTTGGCACTATCCCGCCATCGCGCAGGGTGTGAGCATCAGCACAGATAAGGGGGAAAAGCTTTCCGGCAACCAGTCCCTGCGTCTCTCTTTTGACGGGAAGCACAATCCAGATCTGGAGGCCGTTTGTACGCTCGCAATCGTGCAGCCAAGCACGACCTATCGATTTTCCGGATGGATCAAGACCAAGTCGATTACCTCCGATGAGGGCATTGGCTTTCGACTTCGTGCGGTCGATGGCACAGCGCCTGTGGTCAATACGCAACAAATGATTGGCACGAATCCCTGGACCCTCGTTGAACAGAGCTGGACCTCAGGTGCAAACGTTCACCGCATGCAGATCTGTGTGACCCGGGATGCCAGCGAAAATCCGGAAGTCCGCATCTCCGGAAATGCTTGGGTGGACGATGTCAACCTTTTGCCTCAGCCCGCGGAGCACCACAAGCCATGAGATTTTTTCGCGTCGGCATCTGCTGCTTGCTCGCGTTCGCCGTATTGGCTTTTGGCGCGACGGAGGAGTGGTCACAAGCCGTCCTTGAGGTCGGTGCCGCGACTCTTCTGGTAGTGTGGGCCATTCGTCTATATGGCCTGAAAGCAGAACAACTTTCGATTCCGCCGGAATTTCTTCCGCTCTGCGCATTCGCGCTTGTGATCATCATGCAACTGGTGTTTCATCTCACGGCCTCGCGCTATTACACGCGGGTCGAATTGCAGCTTCTGATCACCTATTTGATCGTCGTGTTTCTGATGACGCAGGCGTTTACGCGATTGGGACACTGGCGTGCCTTTGTATGGTTTGCGATGACGCTGGGATTTTTCGTTTCGATCTTTGGAATTCTGCAGCACCTCACCTTCAACGGGAAACTCTATTGGTTCCGGGTGATGCACTTTGGTGGACTGGCGTTTGGGCCGTATGTAAACCGCAACCATTTCGCAGGATTTGCGGAGATGATTATTCCCATCGCCATGGTGCCACTGGTCCTGGGGAAGGTTCGCCAGAAAAGGCTTTTCCTGGTGGCGCTTTTCGCGGTGGTTCCGATCGTGGCTCTGCTCCTTTCCGCCTCGCGCGGAGGAATCGTGAGTTTCGTTGTACAGATGGTTATCCTGTTTTTGTTGCTTCTAATCCGCCGAGTCCGCAGTAAGTACGTGATTGTGGGCGGAATGGTGGTGCTGTCTGCGGTAATGGCGGTCTCCTGGATTGGCGTCCATCAAGTGTTGGCGCGCTTTGCCGGAATCCAGAATCTGGAAGTGTCTGCGGGCAAACGGGCGGCCATGCGACGAGATACCTGGCGGATATTCCTCGACCATCCCCTCATCGGAACGGGCCTTGGGACGCTCGAGATGATCTATCCCCCCTACGATTCCGTGTACGACGGAAGAATCGTGAACCATGCTCACAATGATTACCTGGAGGGTCTTGCAGAGACGGGTTTACTTGGAGGACTTTGCTGCCTTTGGTTCCTCGGCGTGCTATTACTAAATGCGCTAAAGGGAATGGCTGCCCTGGACAAATCGTTTGGTTCGGCCCTGAACCTTTCCGGGCTGGTGGCTTGCAGTGGGATACTGGTTCATAGTCTGGTAGACTTCAATCTGCATATCCCAGCCAACGCCCTGCTATTTTTTGTCTCCGCCCACATGGCGACTGTTCGCCTCGAGCCTAGCATTCCAGTCGACGCGGAGGGCTACTCGAAGCGCAGACGAAGTCGAAAACAGTAGGCAGATTGTAGAGGACTGACTGTATAATGTCGCGAGGAGGTCGTTCGAATTGAAAGGCCTGGTCAGATTCCAGGGCCAACGCTATCTGCTGGCCTGTGTTACTCTTATATTGATTTTCCACAAGGCATCGTGTGTCTCCGCTCAAGATGTCTCGGTCGTCGGTACGCCACAACAGGCCAACGAACGCATTCGCACGCTCAGCGCAACTTCGAAGACAACCCCACATGAGTACACCATCGGGAGTGGCGACCTTCTAAGCGTCTCTGTGTTCGATGTTCCTGAACTCACGCGCGAAGTTCGAGTCAGCCAATCCGGCACGATCAGCATCCCGTTGGTGCCGACTCGCTTGCACATCGCAGGCCTCACGGAGACCCAGGCAGAGCAAGTGATCGCAGACGTATTGCAGGCGAACGGATTAGTTAGTCATCCGCAAGTCGGGGTGATGGTGAAGGAGCACAAGAGCAAGCCGATCACGATCGTGGGCGCAGTTCAGCACCCCATGGTCTATGAAGCGGATCAGAGTGTGAGTTTACTGGAAGTGCTTGCTGAAGCGGGCGGCATCACCAACGATGCTGGCGATACGATTATTGTGACGCGTGCTCACTCTGCCACTTTCGTCATGGTCCCAAATCCCGAGCCTATTTCCTCTCCGCCACCGGGAGCCGCGCCATCGGCAGAATCCTCAACTCAGGATGCGCCGGCCCTGACCGAAAAGGACACAACTTCGAATCCGAATCCCCCTGCGTTCCCCTCGGCAACGGAGCTGGCGCAAAACTCGCCACCGCCCGCAAATTCCACGAATTCTGCCAATCCTACTAGTTCACCGGGAACAACTGCACCTTCCGGAAATATTATTACCATCAATCTGAACGAGCTCCTCGAGAAAGGCGACACTCGGAATAATATTCCCCTGCAGGCGGGTGACGTGGTTACCGTCCCGCATGCAGGCATTGTCTATGTGTTGGGTGCTGTGAATCACCCTGGTGGGTTCGTTATGTCTAACGATCGGTCGGAGCTTGGGACCATGAAAGTGCTTTCTCTCGCGGGAGGGCTCACGAAAATCGCGAAACTGGATCACGCTGTCATCATCCGTAAGGACGCCCAGGGAAAACAGACCGAAACCGAAGTGGACCTCAAGCAGATTCTCAACCAAAAGGCAGAAGACATACCGATGCGAGCCAGCGACGTCCTTTATATCCCGGACAACCACGTCAAGGAGGCCCTGTTCATGGCACTGCAGGTCTCGGTCGCCGTTGCGACAGCCGCAGCAATTTACCGAATCGGATATCAGTAGAGTGCGTGAATGACTGACGAAACCAAGATTATGCCGCGTGACCCCGGGTCGAACGGAAGGGTGGAGGTCTTTTCCCCTTCCGCTTCCCGACTTCCCGCCATCGAGCTTTCTCCTCGAGAGCCGCACCTTTACGACTACCTGCTGATCCTCCGCAAACATCAGTGGCTGATTCTTTCGTTCCTGATGGCCGTTGTCACCATCGTTAGCATCGCCACTTTTCGGATGAAGCCGATCTACAGCGCCAGTGCAAAGATCGAAATCGACCGTGACAATACGAATATCCTTCCGTTCCAGGGCGCGGATTCCTATGACTACATGATGGATCTCGATAATTATATCGATACTCAATCGCGTATCTTGACCAGCGAGACCCTGGCACTGCAGACCATTCGGAATATGAACCTTGCGGGCAATCCAGAGTTCGAGGGTGGCGGTGGTTCCGAAGCGATTGCTACCGGCTCGCTGAAGAATCAGAAGCTACCGCCGGAAATCGGGGCATTTCTCGGCAGCCTGTCAGTCAAGCGCATTCCCAGCACTCGGCTGATGGAAGTGACCTTCGAGTCGACGAACCCTTTGACGGCCGCACAGGTCCTTAACGCTCACCTGGAAAATTATATCGAGCAAAACTACAGGAGCCGTTACGAAGCTACTACAGATGCAACCAAGTGGCTGCAGTCGGAACTCGATGAACTCAGTGTAAAAGTCCGCCGCTCCGAAGATGCCCGCATCGAATACGAACGCAACAATCAGATCTGGTCCGTCGACGATAAGAACGATAAGAGCAACGTAACAACCGAAAGGCTCGCCGATTTAAACAAAGAGTTGACCGACGCACAGAGCGAGAGCCTAAAAAAACAGGCGCTCTTCGAGTTTGCCAAGTCGGGTGACCTGGACGCTGTACCCCAACTCCGGGATAACTCCGTCCTGCAGGACATGTCGAAGAAGCGGGCCGATCTCTCCATCCAATATACCGACGCCGTGAATCAGTATGGACCGAATTATCCAAAGGTGCAGCGACTGCAGGCGCAGATGAAAGATCTGGATGAGCAGATGACCCGCGAACGTAAAGGGATCATTGCTCAGCTCGAAAGCGAATATCGCGAAGCCAAGCAACATGAAGACCTTTTGAGCAAGGCACTGGACGAGCAGAAGGCCGAAGTTAACGTGATGTCCGAGAAGATGATCCAGTACAACATCCTTAAGCGCGAGGCCGAAGCGAACAAGGCGCTGTATGACAGCTTGGAGACAAAGCTGAAAGAAGCGCAGATTTCGTCTGGCTTGAAGTCCTCGAATATCAGGATCGTTGATCCTGCGATGGTTCCCTCTACACCTTCGCGTCCGGCAAAAACACGGAATATCGCCCTCGCCTTTCTCGTTGGTCTTGTAGGTGGCATTGGACTTGCCCTCCTCCGTGAATATCTGGATAACACCGTGAAAACTCCGGACGATGTGGAGACACTGGCGCGCCTGCCTTCCCTTGCGGTTGTGCCGGCTTTTTTTGGGGAGGGAACCTCCGCGGCAAAGCGCACCGGGTTTTTCAAGGCGGGTTCCACTAATGGCCACCAGAAGCGTATCGAACTGGTTGCCCAGCACCTACCTAAGTCGCAAATGTCCGAAGCCTTCCGCGCGCTGAGAACTGCCTTGCTGTTGTCGCAGCCGGATCATCCGCCACAGGTCATTCTGGTGACCAGCGCGCTCCCGCGTGAAGGTAAGACAACTGCGGCCGCGAACCTCGCGGTCACTTTGGCGCAATTGGGCGACAAAACCGTTCTCGTGGACGCAGACTTGCGCAAGCCCGGTATTGGCAGGCTATTGGATCTTGGCACCGGGAAATATGCGGGCCTGAGCTCTTACCTTGCGGGTGTGTCTTCGCTAGAACTTGTCACCGTACCTCACCCTACCATTCCGAATCTGGCTGCCATCCCCACGGGGCCCCTGCCGCCAAATCCGGCCGATCTTCTGTCCTCGCATAAGTTGACCGAGGCCATTGCCGAATTACGGAAAAAATTCAAGTTCATAGTCATTGACTCGCCGCCCATCATGGCCGCGACCGATGCCGTGATTCTTTCTGTCCAGACAGATGGGGTGTTGCTCGTTGTACGAAGCGGGGAAACACCCAAAGAGGCGTTTACCCGTACGCGTGACCTGCTCACCAGCGTGAAGTGTCATCTGCTGGGGGTGGTGCTGAACGCGGTTGATTCTGGCGCGCCCGATTATTACTACTCCTATCGTTATTATCCCTATTCCTACGGCTACGGTCCCCAGGAATCCCTGGAACTGGGACGCGAGGAATCCCCTGCACATAGTTCGGTCTCCCCCGGAGACCTCGACGATTCCGACAAACTTTGAGGAGGCTGCATTGCGATATCTCATCACGGGCGGTGCGGGATTTATTGGGTCTCACCTAGCCGAACGCCTATTGGAAAGGAATGAGAGGGTGGTGCTGCTGGATAACCTATCCACCGGCAGTATGGAGAACATCCGTCACCTGAAGGGCTCCGAAAACCTAGAATATCACCTCGATGGCATTGAAAATCAATACCTCCTTGCGGAGCTCGTAGATGACGCCGACGTGATCGTTCACTTTGCCGCGGCTGTTGGTGTCAAGCTCATCGTTGAGAGCCCCGTCCGCACTATCGAAACCAACGTCAACGGGACACAGTTGATCCTCGAAGCAGCCTCAAAGAAAAAAAAGCTGGTTCTGCTAGCCTCCACGTCCGAAGTCTACGGCAAGAATACCCATGTGCCGTTCCGCGAGGATGCCGACCTCGTTCTCGGCCCTGCGACGAAGGGCCGCTGGAGCTATGCAGCTTCGAAGGCACTGGACGATTTCCTTGCGATTGCTTATTGGAAGGAGAAAAAGCAACCGGTCATCGTGGCGCGCTTCTTCAACACAGTGGGACCGCGTCAGACCGGCCGCTACGGCATGGTGCTGCCGAATTTCGTGCAGCGTGCGCTGAAAAATGAGCCGATCGAGGTGTACGGAGATGGCAAGCAATCCCGTTGCTTTTGCGACGTGCGCGACACCGTCGAGGCTCTTCTGAGGCTGATCCCGCTCGAACGTGCAGTAGGAGAGGTCATCAACATCGGCAACACGGAAGAAGTCACCATCGAGAATCTTGCCTTAATTGTGAAGCAGCGGACTAATAGTTCCTCGCCGATTCACTATGTCCCGTATGATAAGGCCTACGAACTGGGTTTCGAGGACATGATGCGTCGCGTCCCGTGCATCGATAAACTGCATTCCCTAACCGGATTCCGACCGCAAACAAATCTCGCAGATATTATTGATCGAGTCTCTGCCTATTACCGGCAGAAGGACGGATTCCTTGTGGGCGTCGCGGCCAAGCACTCTATCGCATAAATCTAGTCTTACGTCAAATGTGAGTATTTCTCGGCGACTTGTTTCAGAGTTTCTTGTAGGATCACTTTAATCGGGGGTGTCCCAAGGGGCCTGGTGACAGCACTCGCTGATCTCGATGGCATCTTGGGGTTCTGGTTGGACTCGATCTAACTTGGGGTATATTGAGATTTACTTGAATTCTCGAATCCAAAATCAACAACTCCGCTTTGAACGTATCCTACTTCTCGTTTTTGTACTGACTCTTCCCTTAGTGAATCCTTGGGTGCGCGGAGATGGAGTCGGCTACTACGCATATGCACGCGCCCCGCTCATTGAGCACGATCTGGATTTTACTCACGACTATCAATCGGCCAATGATGCTTTTCGGGGATCCCGTTGTGATGAAAACGGTCAGCCCAAGGCGGAATTTCGCACCCGCACAGGCCATCTCGACGACCATTTTACGGTTGGGCCCGCGATGCTCTGGTCTCCCTTTCTCTTGCTAGCCCATGGCGGCGTTTTGTTAGTACGTGCCTTTGGATCCCACATTCCAGCGGACGGCTTCTCCGCTCCGTACCGAGTTGCCATGGCTTTGGGCACGGGCGTGTATGGATTTCTCTCTTTATGGCTCTCGTTCCGCCTGGCCCGCAAGTACGTCGGTCCCGTATGGTCTTTCATCGCCACACTGGCGATTTGGTGGGCGAGTTCTCTTCCGGTTTACATGTATTTCAATCCGTCTTGGTCCCATGCCCACTCCGCCTTTGTATGTGCACTTTTTCTCTGGTATTGGGATTCCACACGAGAACACCGCAGTCTGGTGCAGTGGCTGCTCCTCGGCTTGATCGTGGGCCTGATGCTGAACGTGTATTATGCGAACCTTATGCTCGCTACGCTGCTCCTCATTGAGGCGGCGGGGCAGTATGCGCACATTTTCCGCTTCGGCCGCTCATCCTCGCCGAGTTTTCTACAGTTGTTGACGCGCCATCTCCTCTTCGGCGTGGTCGTCCTGGTGGTGATGATCCCCACGTTTGTCTCCCGCTGGATTGTGTATGGCGGGCCTTTTGAGACTGGTTACATCTCCATCCGTAATTTCCTTTGGCGCTCTCCGGTCTTTTTCAGTGTCCTGTTCTCCTCGAACCACGGGCTTCTGTCGTGGACGCCGCTCATAGGATTCGCCATTCTAGGATTGTTCTTCTTTGCGTTTCGCCTACCTAAAGTGGGAGTGGCATTTCTTGCTTCGCTAGCGGCCTTCTATCTCTTTATCTCCGTATACCCGGACTGGGCCGGCATATCTTCTTATGGCAACCGCTTTTTCGTTTCGCTCACAGCTCTCTTCATTCTCGGGCTCAGCGTATTTCTCGATAGCTTCGCTCAATTGTTCCGTTCGAGCAGAGCTGCGCTCGCCACGGCTTCCGCGGCTTTGGTCGTCTTTGTCCTGTGGAACTTTGGCCTCATGTTCCAGTGGGGTATGCATCTCATCCCCGTACGCGGTCCCGTTTCGTTTTCGGAAATGGTCCACAACCAATTTGTCGCCGTGCCCCGGGAGCTCACCAGCAGTCTCCACAACTACCTCTTCCGCCGAAAGACTCTCATGAAACAGATCGAAAACCGCGACCTCCAGCAGCTCGAACAAAATTCTCCTCCTCAATGAGGACGGTTCCACTATCCCGAGTAAAGTCAGTGAGAGTTTCTATGGACTCCCTTTTACGGTGAAAAATGCCACACTCCGTCTTTTCGCGCTTTCCCTCGGCTGGCATGGTCCAAAGTGGATGTCTTCGCTGCGCCACTTCGTTTTGTATGTGCGAGTCCATTTTTGAGTGGAATTTAAGTGATCCAGACGGTCGAGTGGGCTGAAAACCTAGGTGAAGAGAACTACCATCGGATGAGAGTTCTGTGCGGGCGCCAGACATCGGACTCCGCGCACGCGCAGCGCTCGTCACCCTAAGTTTTTCCGATGTTCAATTCTTCTTTCGTCTTCTGAGAGAGGCGCTGCATACCTTGATTCCCAGAGCTTATGGAGGCAGTGGATTATGTTTGTGCCGAAGCCCCAGTCTGCAATTCGGAACCTCTGAACCGACGGGGTTGCGCAACCGAAGGCCGAAGTCTCTCCGAATGTTACCCTTTGAGAAATATTGTACAGAGTGAGAGCTTTCAGGGCCTATTCGTAAGACGTCACAGAAGCAAGAAGCGGGCTTGACGTACGCAGAAATGCCAATTCCGTAAGCCAGAGAACCCCGTGCTTCGGGCTGCGGTTCAACTCGGTAATATCTATTAGGCGATAACCGAAGTTCTCCATTGTGCTGACCACTCGGGCCACGGAATTCTCAAATGGGCAAATTACACCGGCTTCCAGAAGAAAAACATCGGTTTTGCTGATCAGACTGGAAGCGCCTTGGAGCACCTTCAGGTCGAATCCTTCGGCGTCAATCTTTACCATATCAGGTGCGGGCAAATGGTACGTAGATACAATATCATCCAGAGTCCTCACTTCCACCATCGTCTCAGAAGCCACCCTGGTCTCTGGCTGCTCTTTCCGTGGAAGAAGAAAGGTGCTGCTGTCGTCGCGGTGCGAAACATAAAAGCGCAACATACCGGATTTATCTGCCGCACCAGCGTTAACCCAGCGAATCTTATACCTCGAGTTTATTAGGTCCTGGACACACACTTTCAACTGATCCTGGGGCTCGATCAACACGTACTCTGCATCGGGAAAATATTTGACTGCTGTACGCGTCCAATTTCCATGATTGGCTCCGATGTCCAGGATATGGCGAGGGGAGAAGCCAAAGCGTTTTAAAGTGGAGAAGAGCACACTCGCGCCATAGTCCGGCCCACGGGCATTATCTAGTCGGCTGAGGCGCAACCCGAAGGGCCGCAGAAGTGATTGAATGAGAGCTTTCATGGTACTAATCCAGAGACATTTTAGCCATTTTTCCTTTTATATCGAAAACGGCATCACAGTGCACGCCTCGCTCATCTGCGACACAGTGAAACGACGGGTAACATCGATCCTTGGAATGCAGCTCGAAATTTGTTAATTGCCATAGAAATCTCCAAAAACCGCCAGAGCGAGTGAAGTGGATATCTGAATGTACCTTCCTCTTTTCCTGGGAAAATAGTGCTCTATGCAGTTTACAAGAAGCCTCCCAATGCTTCACCTCCGCGTGACTCCGGGGTCTATAATATAAGTTCTCAAAAATTATGCTTATACACTCGACAACGCGCCTATGCTGACTTTCTTCTCCACCCCGAAACCTTTTTACGGTCACATCGATGTGATCCAGCGCAACGCGCTTCGTAGTTGGCAGTGCATCCATCCAGACGTTGAAATATTTCTTTTTGGGAACGAAGCAGGCGCAGCCGAGGTCTGTCGGGAACTAGGTATTCGTCACGTGCCAGAGGTACGCAGGAATTCTCACGGCACAAAGTACTTGGCCAGCATTTACAACCAGGCCCAAGATCTTGCCCGCCACGATCTTCTTTGCCACGTCAATTGCGATATCCTCCTTCTTGATGATTTCCGTCTTGCTTTACAACAGGTCGCCAGTCAAGCGGAGAAATTTCTCATGTCCGGCCGGCGCTGGGACGTGGATATCGAAGTATCCCTTTTGTTTAACTCGCCAGATTGGAATACGGCAGTCCGGGATCTTGCTCTTCGTACTAATCGTCAGCGGCCTTCCAACTGGATCGATTACTTCGCTTTTCGCAGGGGTTTATTTCATCAACAGATTCCGGAATTTGTGATTGGCCGACCGGGGTGGGACAACTGGTTACTGTGGTTTGCACGCTCATCTGGTGCGGCGGTGATTGATACTTCTTCGATGGTTTGTGCCATTCATCAGAATCACGATTATGGCTATCATCCTGACGGGGAAAAGGGTGTTTGGGAGGGAGAGGAAGCTCAGCAGAATTATCAGTTACTGGAAGGTCACCGAAAGTTTCGTACCCTCGAAAACGCCACCCATGTCCTACAGGCCGACGGCCTGCACCGCAACCATCGTCATTGGCTTGTCCAAGCGAAGCGTAATTCCTATGACTATCTTTCTCCCGCCTGGTTCCGCATGCTCGATTTGACCCGTCCGCTGCGCCATCGCATCGGTCTACGCCAGAAGGGTGGCTCCTCGGTATGACGGCTTTTCGCGCCGTTTCAAGCCATCTCAGAAGGGAGCTCTTTCTTTGCGCATACTCGTGACTGGCGGTTGCGGCTTTATCGGTTCTCACGTCGCCCTTCATTTCTGCGACGCGGGGCATAAAGTCTTCGTGATGGACAATCTGGTTCGTCGCGGGAGCGAACGAAATATCGCGGTTCTTGCTCAGCATGGCGTCTCCTTTTTTCACGGCGATGTGCGCAACCCGGAGGATCTTAACAATCTCCCCCCGGACATCGAGCTGATTTGCGATACCAGCGCCCAGTCTTCTGTTGTCACTGGCTACGCGAATCCGCTCTTTGACATCACTAACAACGGCCTTGGCGCCATTCACATCCTTGAATATGCCCGCTGTCGGCGCATTTCTCTGATCTTCTGGAGTTCGAACAGGGTGTATGGCGCAGATCGCCTGAACTCTCTTCCGCGCCGCGAAACCCCCACGCGCTTCGAGTATGATCCCGACGCTTGGAATCGCATACCCCTGGAGCAGCGCCCCGCCGGGTTTGACCTTATACATGGTGTTTCGGAAGGATTTTCGATCGATGGGGGCCAACGCAGTATCTACGGCCTCAGCAAGCTTATCGCTGACGCGGCCTGTCAAGAATACGCTCATGCTTATGATTTGCCCGTCGTCGTGAATCGCTTTGGTGTCATTTCAGGTGCTGGCCAGTTTGGACATGCGGATCAAGGCTGGGTCGTCTGGTGGGCTATTGCACATTGGTTCAAACTCCCTTTGACGTACCTCGGCTGGCAAGGCAAACAGGTGCGCGACATTCTCTTCGTGGAAGACATGCTCTCCCTATTGGAGCTGCAGCTCTCCAAACTCGCCAACTTCCGGGGAGAGGTCTTTAATGTCGGAGGCGGCCCGGCAAATGCCGTTTCCCTTTGCGAAGCCACCAAATTCATGCAGGAACTTTCTTCCCGCTCCACGCCGATCGCTCAGTCCGAGAAGGCACGTCAGGGCGACATCGTTCTTTATTGGACTGACAACCGGAAGGCAACGCAGAAGTTCGGCTGGCAGCCTCGGACTGATTTACGCACCGGCTTCACACGTATCTTTGACTGGATTCGCGAAAACGAAAAAGAACTTCGCGAACGCTACTCGGAATGATTGGGATACGAATGCGGATCGATTTGTGACAAAGTCGGATTCCACTTCAGGACGCATTGCTCAACTGGACAGCCTACGGGGCATCGCCATTCTTCCCGTTATTTCACTTCACTATCTTAACGACGCCAGTCATGGTTCTTTCGGAAGTGTGCTATACCGCTTCGGATCCACTTTTCGGCTGGGCTGGACGGGCGTCGATCTTTTCTTTGTGCTTTCCGGATTTCTTGTTGGAGGGATTCTTCTGGACGCTAGCGAGGCCCGAAACTATTTCAGGACCTTCTACATTCGCCGCTTCTACAGAATTCTCCCGATCTATTATCTTTGGGTTACCCACCACTTTACCGCGACGCTCTGTTCTGGCAATTCTGTTGGCGGTGTCATTCCCAATGATCTGACTACTCTGAAAATGCTTCCGATTTACTACCTCTTCTTCCAGGACTACCACAGCTTACCGCTCGGGACGCTTGCCTGGTTTGGCTTGCCGTAGCGTGGGCATTGGGATTGAGGAGCTATTTTTATTTCTTATCACCGCCCTTGGTGCGGTTCCTATCGATATGAAAACTCAAGTGGGTCCTTGTCGCCACTCGTTCTTCTCGTTCCCAGCCTTCTCGAGCCGCGCGGTTCCCGGGGTCGTTGTTTGAAGTGGTCGCCGTTATTGGAAATGGGTCGCCTTCCCCACTGCATGTATCTGATCCATCTGCTGGTTCCAAGTCTGAACATTGCTCTACTCCTGCACAGTCGGCCTAGCACTGCCAGCTTACGCAAAGACCTAGTCACGCTCTTCGCCTTTGGCCTTACGTATCTTCTGGCGTTTCTCTTCTGGCGTTTTTCTTGAGCATCCTCTACTCCGCCGTGGTCACTTTCATCGATACAAATTCCACGAATTTGACGCATAATATTTATGGTTCGTCCCGCCCGACCGTAAGGGGAACAGCGAGCTTTTCAAATGAAGCCGAATACAGTTCTGGTTACTGGATCCAGCGGGCTGATTGGCTCGGAAGCGGTCGAACATTTTGACCGCCAGGGTTGCGAAGTCCACGGCGTGGACAACAATATGCGCCGGATTTTCTTTGGCGATCCCGGCGACACTACATGGAATCTAAACCGCCTGCGCAATGCCACGCGGAACTTCACTCACCATGGCATGGACGTTCGCGACCGTATCGCCATGGAAACTCTGTTCCGCTCTCACCACTTCGATCTCATCATTCATTGTGCGGCTCAGCCCTCGCACGACAAGGCGCGCGACATCCCCATTCTGGATTTCGAAGTGAATGCGCTCGGCACGGTCAATCTGCTCGAAGCCACCCGCCTCCATTGTCCCGAGGCGGTCTTCATCCTTCTCAGCACGAACAAGGTTTACGGAGACGCTCCCAACGAAGTTCCTCTCAAGGAACTGGAAACCCGCTGGGAGTACGCCCGGCCAGAGGACTATAAGGGCGTTTCGGAGAACTGCCGCATTGATCGCACACTACATTCCCTGTTTGGCGCCTCGAAGGCGGCGGCAGACCTGATGGCCCAGGAATATGGCCGTTATTTCGGAATGAAAGTCTGTGTCTTCCGTGGTGGTTGCCTCACCGGGCCGTCACATTCCGGCGTGGAACTCCACGGCTTCCTCTCCTACCTCGTGAAGGTGGCCATTTCCGGCGGCACCTATTCCGTTTATGGATATAAAGGCAAGCAGGTCCGCGATAACATACATAGCCATGATGTCGTCCGTGCGATCGAAATGTTTGCGGCCAGCCCGCGCTGTGGCGAGGTCTACAACCTCGGCGGCGGTCGAGAAAACAGCATCTCCATGCTCGAAGGTATCGCCAAAATCGGGCAGATGACCGGCAAACCAATGAATTGGAAGTATGTCGACCAAAACCGCAAGGGCGACCACATCTGCTACATCTCTGACCTGTCCAAGTTCCGCTCTCATTACCCCAATTGGTGCATTACCCGCTCGCTGGATACTATTTTGGAAGAAATTATTGCCGCACAGAGCCGATTGCAGGTGGCTTCCAGCGGCTCCTGATCCATTCCGCATTTTGGGAGGCGGCAACTTTATGCCGCTAAAAGATGCCATTCGTAAGCATACTTATTGACACTTACAATCACGAGAACTTCATCGAGAAAGCAATCACGAGTGTCCTCGAACAGGATTTTCCGACTGAGAATCGCGAGATCATCGTTGTGGATGATGGCTCGACAGACCGCACACCTGAAATCCTCCGCAAATTCGAGCCGCATATCCGCATCCTAAGTAAATCAAACGGCGGCCAGGCCTCATCGTTCAATTTTGGGATTCCCGAATGCCGCGGTGAGATCATCACCTTTCTCGATGGCGACGATTGGTGGGCTCCCCGAAAACTTCGCACTGTCGTAAATCTTCTGGCGGCGGATGTTTCACTCGGCGTTGTGGGCCACGCCTTCATCGAAGCCTTCAACGACGGCTCTGAGCGTATCATCGCTCCCGAGTGTTCGCTGCGTCTCACCCTCAATTCCGGCCATGCCGCGGACGTCTTTCGCCTGCACCGCTGCTACTTTGGCACCAGCCGGCTCGCTCTCCGAGCTGACGTCGCACGAAAACTCCTTCCGATCCCCGAAGGCCTCGTCATTGAGGCGGACGAGTATCTCTTTATCCTGGCTGCCGCAATCGCAGACATCGCTGTCCTCACTGAGCCGCTGACCTACTATCGCCTCCACGGCTCAAATCTGTTCATGTCGCCCGGCGCCACCTCGGACGGCGTGCGCCGAAAGCAGCGCGTTTTTGCGGTTCTTTCCGCGGAGCTTCGCCGTGCCTTCTCTACCACAGGTGCTCCGAAGGATGCAGTCGCATCCATTCTCGAATTTGTGGATGCCGAGGCTACCCAGCTTCACCTTAGGGTGTCCGGTGGTTGGCCCTGGGAGACCTTCCTTGCCGAAACCGTTATATATCGCATCCAACATCGCGACGCCTCTTGGAAAAACAAACTGTTCCGCGGCATCACAATGATTCCGGCGCTGGCATTGCCTCCGCGCTGTTTTTACTCTATTCGCGCTTGGATTTCCGCACAATCTTGGTACACCGCATGCCGGAAGCGGTTTCTGCCCGTGCCGGGCACAACGAAAATCGAGTCGATTTCGGAAGGCGAGAGCAACACTGGGACTGAAATCCATTGACCTTCATGAGCGATTTGAATTTTTCGCTCGGCCGCGAGCGAGTGTGGGAACCTATAAAAGGCAGAGACACAACCTGCTCTCCATATCGTATTCGTCTGAAGCCTAGGCTCCGTATCGTTTTTTCGTTCATGACTTGGTAAGTCCAAACGACTTGGATGAAAGGCTGCGAGAAGGTGATTGACTCGTCGATGCTCATTCGTCAGGCCCGCGGCTCCGGTTGCGGTCTCGTCTCCTGGGAAGTAGACATTTTTCCTTTCGGAAACAACCCCGTCGCCGGCTTCCTCAAGAGCACCGCCACATCATTTTCTAGACACGAATCACGCCGTACCACCGCATTCCTGGTTTTCGGATGATGAAAATCCTTTGCCTTTGCCCGGAAGACGGCAGTTGGAAGTTACTGCCATTTTACGCTAGTGCATTTCGCAGACGCGGTGTCGAATTACATTTCTTGGACTGGTCGGTCCCGCTCGGCTCCTCCCTGGAAGAAGTCCTTTCTGGACTCCCGTTTCAGCCCGACTATCTGTTTCACCCAGATTCTGGATTCCCATTTCTTCCCGACGGCATCGCACAGAGTATCGTCCCTACAATCCGTCTGGACGTTGACACTTATGCTTTCACCCGGCGCAGAATTCGCTGGGCCTCGCTATTCGATCACGTCGCCGTTTGTCACCCCGGCTTCCAGGTGCTCTTCCAACGAAAACTGGAGCATCCTTCCACTCTGCTTCTGGCTCACGCCGTTCACCGCGAATACTTTGACCTTCCCGAAATTGAACGCGAATTTGACTTCGGCTGGGCCGGCCAGCTCGCCGGACCCATTTATAAGAAGCGTGCCGCGTGGCTTCCAAAGTTAGCGTCCAAATTCCGTACGAACGATTGGTCAGAATCTCACGACATCGAAGGCGTTGCTGGTATCTACCGACGTTCCCGCATCGTCGTCAACATTGGACGTGATGATTTTCCCCAAGATGCTAATCTTCGTGTGTTCGAGGCTCTTGCCTCGGGAGCTCTGCTACTCACTCCTCTTCCCAACGAACTCACTTCGTTGGGTTTTGTCCCCGGGGTACATTTTGTCGGGTTTCATAATGAAGCGGAGCTGCACAGCCTCGTACGCCACTACCTCGACGATGAAAACGCCCGGCTTCGCATCGCCCAGACCGGCCGAGCCGAGACACTTCAGAATCACACCTACGACAATCGCGTCGACGCGCTCCTTCAACATCTTGAGCGCTCTGGTCCGGAAAAACGTGCTCCGGCACGGCGTTGGCCCGAATCGCGGACTCGTCTCATGCAGCTCGACTTTTTCTCCGGGCACGGCCTTTTACCGTGTTCCAAAGCACAATTTCGAAGAATCACCGGACACGGTTTTTGGAACACCATGGAAGGGGCAGCCCTCCTCGCCCGAGTATGGATGCGAAAGCCTCGCTCTTAGTTGTCACGAAACGTCGAAAACTTTTGACTTCCAGCGATTCCTGGCTGGAAAATCGCCAACGGGCCAGCGACCGCCTGCTGGAACAGTATCTGAAGCTCCGGCAAGCCGCTCGAATGCGATCGTTTTAATTTTCGCGGCAGTTTGAGAGGCTGCCTAAGGCTCTCTCCAAAGCCACTGCCTCTCCTCGCCGATTTGCTGACGTGATTCATCGCCGGCGCGGCGCGCGAGGAAGGTCTTCTCCGCCAGTGTTGGTCTTTTGCGGTGCCCCGCGTTAAAGTAGCGGTAGGGTTCACTGCAGTGATTTCGCGTGAAGACCAAGCCGCGCCAGCACCTCGACCGCCTGTTACAATTTGGAGACAAATCACGGGAGCGTTCGATCGGTTTTACGACGAGAGCGAGCCAAATCAGGAGCGCATTTATGCTGTCATGTAATTCAGTTATTGTCGCGCTTGCGTCAGCAGCATGTGAAAGACATACCGTCTAACAATGGCGAGATTATTTCTTAAGAGCTACCGCTACCTGAAAACCTACTGCGAACTTGCTTTTGGCCGGAGGCCGAGCACTCCCGCCGAAGCGATAGAATACTGTGTCGACCGGCCCGTCATGATGGCACAGGTCCGATCCGAAATTGAGGAACTTGCCAAGCTAATCCAAGCAACTGCTCCCCAGCGCAGCCTCGAAATCGGGACGAACTACGGCGGAACACTGTTTCTTCTCTGTACCCTTTCTCCCCCGGGAGCGCGTGTTATCAGCGTCGATCTGCCCGCCGGCCGGTTCGGTGGCGGATATCCTCGCCGCAAAATGCCGCTGTATCGCAGGTTCCCTCGTAACAAGCAGCAACTGCACCTCATACGCGGTGATTCTCATGCATCTGAAACCCAGGCCCGCGTCGAGCGCCTCCTCGCTGGCGACAAGCTCGACTATCTTTTCATCGACGGTGATCACACCTACGGGGGTGTGAAGCGCGATTTCGAAATGTACTCGCCATACGTCCGCAGCGGCGGCATGATTGCCTTCCACGACATCGCCGCACACAGCAAGGAAAAGTCTTGTGAAGTGGACCGCTTCTGGAACGAAATCAAGCAACGATTCCACTATCGTGAAATTATAGAAGATCCCAAACAAGGCTGGGCTGGCATCGGTGTTTTGTTTGTATCTTGAGCTCGAATTCTGATGATCACTCTGGGAATCAACTACGCACGGACGCATGATTCCTCCGCGTGCATCGTCCGCGATGGAGAGCTCCTCTTCGCCGTCGCTGAAGAGCGCATAAGCCGCGTCAAACATGACGGCAACTTCCCACACAACGCCATTCGCTCGTGCCTTGAGTTCGCCCGCATCTCCGCCAATGACGTCGACGAAGTTTGCTTCGGCTGGCAAGCACCGAGTGCGGGTTTCAGTCACGACCTGAAGTGCTTCGCTTCCGGCAAAATGCCCTTTACGCGCCTCAATCTGCTTACCACGACAATGCATTTTCTGAGCATGCGCCATCAAGGCGGTGGCGTGAAGCGGTTCACCCAGCACTTCGGCAAGACACGTTCCCGCTTCCGTTTTATCGACCATCATCTTGCCCATGCGCTCAGCGCGTATTCCTATTCCGGTTTTGACGATGCTGCTGTCGTCGTAATTGATGGACGCGGGGCTTGGGAAGCCACTTCCATATGGCACGGCCGCAATGGACGCCTCGATCCCGTTTGTGCCATCAACTTTCCTGATTCGCTCGGTCTCTTCTATGCCACCTTCACTGATTTTCTCGGCTTCGTTCCGTACAGTGACGAATGGAAGGTAATGGGCCTCGCTCCTTATGGCCAGCCTGGCGTCGAGCTTCGGCCGTTCATCGATGCTGCCGCAGATCCCTACCAAGTTCATTCGAAACTGCTTTTCGATCGCGGTCCGCGCTTCGCTTCGATCATTCCTCTTCTCGGCCAGCCTCGTGTCCCGGAGTCCGAAATCACACCTCGTCACAAGAATGTCGCCTTCGCAGTTCAAGATGCCTGCGAGAACGCCATGATGTCAGTTGTTCGCCTCGCCCTCGAAAAAACTCACTCGCGCAATCTCTGCCTTGCTGGTGGGGTCGCGCTCAATTCCAAGGCCAATGGCAAAATTGATGCTTCTGGCTTAATCGACAACCTTTTCGTCCAGCCCGCCGCCTCTGATGACGGCGTCGCCCTTGGGGCTGCCCTCGCGCCCTTTCTCGACGGGAATTGCAAGCTTCTAATCAAGCCGATGCGCCACAGCTACTGGGGTCCTTCGTTCGACGACGATGCCATCGAGAAAGCCCTTCTTACTTACAAAATCCGTCATACGAAACTCAGCGATCCCGCCGCCACCGCCGCACAGCTTCTCTCGAACGGCAGAATCTTAGGATGGTTCCAAGGACGCATGGAATTCGGTCCGCGCGCACTCGGCAGCCGCTCCATCCTCGCCGATCCGCGCGACCCAGAAATGAACGCCAAGGTCAACAATGCTGTCAAATTCCGAGAGTGGTGGCGCCCCTTTGCTCCTTCTTTAAAGAAAGAATCCGCACCGGACTATCTCGAATCTGCCTTTGATTCACCCTTTATGATCCTCACCGCGCAGGTCCGGCCCGAAAAGCGCAGCGTCATTCCCAGCGTCACCCACGTAGACGGTTCTGCCCGTCCCCAAACCGTCGAATGCGAAATCAATCCACTCTATTACCGGCTCATCGACGAGTTCAGCAAGATCACCGGCGTCCCCGTGATCATGAACACGAGCTTCAACCTTCGCGGCGAAGCTATCGTCAACACGCCGACCGACGCTCTCCGGACTTTCTTCTCGTCCGGCATGGACGCTATTGTCATCGGCAGCTTTCTCGTGGAAAAATGAATTCGTGTCCACCGTCCAAGTGTTTGCCGAGGCGCAAGCCGCGCAGCTTCACCCGAAACGCAACACCGGTTTTCCCTTGAGAAACCTCTTAAACAGAAACTACCCTCTAGCGCATCCGGGCGCAAATTCAGCTTGGAAAAGCAAGGCCTTTCGTACACTTACAATGGTCCCCGCATTTTTTCTGCTACTTTGAAGGATGTACACCGGCCACGAGTGGCTACGATCCCAAGTCTGGCATCTCCGCGTCAGTAAATCCGCCATTCCATCGTCGGTGCGTGTGCCTCCCTTCCCGCAAGCGCAGATGTCTGTGGGGGAAATCTGAAGTGATCGTCAGCTCGGTTTCGGACATCAGCAGGACTAACCGATTTGATATTGTAGAATAAGGTGCGAGGTGTGCTCCACAAGTGGATCAATTGGCAGGAAACTCTGAACCAGGCGCCCCAACGCTGCCGCCCTCCGCATTGCCCGTCTCCTCTGAGCTGGGACTTGGTGTACGCGTTTTTCAGAACACCACTGCATTGCTCGGCGGTCGAGTCCTAGGGCTCTTTTTTTCTGCTGGCACATCGATTCTATTAGCTCGCTTCTTGGGCCGTGAACGTCTGGGCCAGTACGGTGCCATCTATGCCTACCTTTCCCTCTACGGCTTCTTCGCCACGTTCTGCCTGGAACAGATTATTGCCCGAGAGACGTCGCTACGACGTCACCAAGCTGCAGAGATTTTTCACACGGCCACGCTGACCGCTTTGGGTTTTTCCTTGATCGGTGCGATTCTTGCACCTCTTGTCGCCCCCCTCTTCGGCTATTCTGGCTCCATCCGCTGGCTCATCGTTATCGCCGCAGTAGATATGCTCATTCTCCCCCCCCTTCGTTTTCGCGGCATCATCTTTCAGGTGGAGATGCGCTTCTGGTACAGCGTTGCGATCGGCCTCTTCCGTCAAGCGCTTTGGCTGCTTGCTATCCTTCTTCTTTTGCTCAGAAACGCAGCATTTTATGAGGTCATCCTTGCCCGTACGCTTTGTGGGGTTGTGGAAGCTGTCTTGGTTCTTTGGACGGTCCATCGCCTTGGCCTCATTCGCGGTCCTAATCGCTTTCTTCCTTCCGAGGCCCGTCTCATGCTTCGTGGAGGTTTCCCACTTGTCCTAACCACTCTCGCGGGCGGCATTTATCACCGCATTGACCAGGTCATGCTCCACAAAATGTCCGGCGACCAGGTACTCGGGCCGTATGTTATCGCTGTGCAATTGACAGAACTCTTCAGCACACTTCCGGTCGCGCTCATGTCCGCACTGTTTCCCGCGTTATCCCAGAGCGTCCGTGACCCGCAGCGCTTCGATCGTTATCTCCGCGAATCCTACAGATTCCTATTGGTTCTCGTCTTCGCTGCCTGTGCTGTCATCACCCCTATTGCTGCTCCCTTCATCGAGCTCTTTTACGGCAAACAATTCCTTACCACAGCTCCCCTGCTCATTGTACTTATCTGGTCAGAAGTGCCAATTTTTTTCGGCGTAACTTTGGCCAGCGCCGTCGTTGCTAAGGGTCTTCAGCGCTATACTCCATACGGGGCGATTGCAGGTGCGTTCGTCAACATCCTGCTGAATCTTGCACTCATCCCCCGCTTTGGTGCTCTGGGTGCCTCTTGGGCTACTGTTATCAGTTACACAGTCGCAGGCATCTTCTTCCTCATGCTTTTCCCTGAAGTTCGCCCGATGGTCGCTGTTGGCTTGCGCACGGCTATTTGGCCACTCGCCCTCGCGCTGACCATTACGTTCTCAATAGGTCTGCTCCACTTTTCCTTGTGGTGGAAATTTCTAGCTGCTTTGCTCGCATACGCCCTAGGTGCCCTGCTCACTGGAGCGATTGAACGTGCAGACCTGATTCGCCTCCGTGGTATGTTCCGAGGGGGTTGGAAATGTCTGAAAACAAAGCCATGAAGGTGGACTCAGTATCTTCGCCGCAAGCCCGAAAACTAAACGATGTCCCTAATCCCCTCCAGAATTCGGACCAGCCTTCCGCCGTATCTACTTCTCGCGCGCGTTTGAAAGCGAGGCTCATGGAGTTTTGGAACTCTCAAGAAGTGTATTGGTCTCTCCTCAAGGAAGAGCTCCCCAGCAAACCCGGTATTCGAGCCCGAGCCGCTTCTTTCATTCCAGAGGGCAGTCGCATCCTGGACGTCGCTTGCGGCCGAGCCGCCAATTGCATCTGGCTTTTCGACCGCGGTCAATATTTTGGATCTGATATTTCCCTTAGCGGTCTACGCCATGTCCAGCGAAAAGGTCTTCACCTCGTGTGCGCGGACGCCGAAACATTGCCCTTCGCGGACCATTCCTTTGACGCCGTGCTCTCTACCTATGCCCTCGAGCACTCCGTGAATCCCATACAGATGTTGGGGGAAATGGTCCGGGTCATCAGGCCCGGCGGACGAATCGTCCTCCTCGGACCAACTTGGGACTTTCCGTTCTGGTATCCCAATTCACTCCTGACTCGCGCAAGTAGCTTTTTCTGGCGGTTGCGTTACACGCTAAAGCGCTTGGTCGCGCAGACAATCGCCCAACTTGGGGGAGCTTCTCCTTTTCTGGTCATTGATAACCCGGACGCATTTACTCAGCCCTTCGTTTATGACTCCGATGCGATTTACGTTGCCTGGTCTTTTGAAGTAATTCGCCAGTTGAGAAGCTGGGACTGCAAGCTCATACATTTTGAAACGGACGACCAATTATTGGGTCACAATTCTTTTGTGCGTCTCGCCAAGCGCGCTGTAATGCTCCTGCCGGCCTATCGCCACGCCGGAAGTACTTCCCTCATGGTCTTTGAACGGTGAACATCTTGTGCCTCACCCGCAATACAGCTTTTGAATGATGTTACCTTTCTTTGCCAGTGCTCTGCGGAAGCAGGCGTCGAGATTCACTTTTTGGACTGGTCCTTACCCATTGACGTCTGCCCGGATGTCATCCTCTCCGGCGTATAATTCGAGACGGAGAATCCGGTGGGTTTCTTTGACCAATTCGCCGTTTGTCACTTAGATTTCAGCGCTGTCTTCCTCGAAACGATTTCAGGCGCATCCTCTGCGTCCCTGATTCGGGACACATTCTCCCGCCTTATGCAAAATTCCAGTATCGCCGACTTGCCGGATGCGGCCATTATGAAACTCTCGAGGGTGCCTGCAATCCTCACCTCACACCCAGCAATTCGCAAGAAAAAGTTCCCATCTAGCAACAGCGCATTTTGTCTTCTCAGCGTATAATCACCACCATGCGATCCTTTCTCGCAGAGCTCTTTGCTCCCCGTGGTTTCCTGATCTCCAGAACGCACTCACATCTTGTGGTCGACTCAATGCGAGATCATTGGTTCTTCACTCACAGCTGTCGTTTTAATCCTTCAAATGAGCCTCATTAAGAAACTCAAAAACAGATGCCTCCGCTGGTGCCTGCCTTTGCCATTTCAGTCGCGTCACACGGAGTATTCGATCGTTTCATCTATAGATGACGATCCTGCTAGGCCCACGCGACGTTTAATTGACATTTCCCTCGATGCGATAGCGTTCGCCCGCCGCGTGGACATCTCTTGGCTATCCCAGCGGATGCCGGGCCCTCCTTACTACCCGGACGTCTGGCCGGGTGAACACTACAAACTTTTGGCGGGGCTTGTGGTTGCTTGCAAGCCAAAACGTGTTATTGAGATCGGTACAGCTCAAGGTCTCGGCGCCCTTTCCATGAAAGGCAGTTTACCCGTCGGCAGTAAACTCATTACACTGGACTTGATTCCATGGACAGAGTTTGAACAGAGTATGCTACTTCCGTCGGATTTTGAGGATGGTAGCCTTCGTCAGGTCCTGGGCGATCTCAGTGATCCGGGGTTCTTCGATAGTTTTGCAGACACACTGTCAGGTTGCGATTTGCTTTTCGTCGATGCCCCGAAGAATGTGCATTTCGAACGCGCTTTTCTTGAAAATCTTTCATCCATCCGTCTGCCTCCCACTGCATTGGTCCTCTTTGACGACATCCGACTTTGGAATATGCTTCAAATCTGGCGGGAGATTACAAGGCCAAAGCTCGACCTCACCTCTTTCGGACATTGGAGTGGTACGGGCATTATCGATTGGAACGGATAACATGGCAAAAGGCCTGCCTCCTTGTCCTGAAAGGGTTCATCCAACCGCGCATGTATTCCTGAGTCCGCTTTGTTTTGGAGACTTTTCACGACCTTGTGAATGGATTGCTAGAATCAAAAGATGCCTGAACCACCTCTCGTTTCCGTAGTCATCGTAAACTGGAATGGGGCGCATCATCTGCGCGTTTGCCTGCCCAGCCTGCTGGAGCAATCCCATCATCCACTCGAAACTATCGTCGTGGATAATGGCTCCTCTGATGATTCGGCTGCCGTCACCGGAGAGTTCCTCGCACGCTGGCTGCCGCTGAGGGAAAACGTAGGGCTTGCACCAGCCCTCAATCAGGGTGCAGCAATCGCTGGCGGCTCATTTTTGTTATTTGTGAATAACGACATGCGCTTCGATTCGGGATTTGTCGCTGCTTTACTGGAGCCGTTTTCTTCAGACAATCGCATCTTCGCGACTGACGGAATGCAATACAACTGGGAAGGTACAAAGGCCGGGCATCTTGCCGTTCGGCTCACAAAACATCCGCCCTCAGGCTGTTCTTCGGTGGAATTGGTTCCTGGCCTTTTTTTTTACCAGCAATTTGTTTCGCAACCAGAAAGCGTCTTCCTGGCATCGGCTGCCTGCATGCTAGTTCGTAAATCGGTATTCGTCGAGATTGGCGGGTTCGACAATCGATTGACGATGGGCTACGAAGACGCTGAAATCTGCTGGCGCGCCAACACTCTCGGGTGGAAGATCATTTATGTTCCGACGGCAATCTGTTGGCACCGCGTCGGGAGTTCGGGTCGGTCGACGGAAGGTGCGCGTATCAATTTCCGCGGTATTCTGAAGGGCAGGCTTCTCCTAGCGACGAAGCTGCTCCCTGCGCGTTATGCCCTCGTCACGTGGTTTATCTCGATCACAGGCCTGCTGAAAGATCTGATTCGGCTGCGATGGGCCTTTGCCGAAGATCGTCTCAAAGTGCTGTTCGAATTTGCGCGTCTCATCCCTCAATTTCTCAGAGAGAAGCGTGCTCTATTTCGGTGCGCGCAGGTTACTCCCAAGGAGCAACTCAATCGCATATTGCGACTAACGAGAGAGGAAGACAGCCGGAGTCGGTGATCGCAATACCACTCAGATGATTAGGTTGGGGCTTGGCTATATCCGGACGTACGATTTGTTCGCGTGTATCTTCCTCAATGGGAACTTCTTTCCGGTCTTGCTGATAAGTGCCTCAGGCACGCTCCGTTGAATTCTGTACGGCGGTTAGTTAAACTCGGCCATCGATTACGGCGCCGGATCTGTTTCAGCGCGGAGAAGGCCGCGCTCCCCGTTCCATGATTTTTAATACTTGGGACTACTACATTCTCTTCCTGCTTCCTGCCGCCATTCTTTTTCGCATTGCCCGCTCAAACATCCAGCCGTGGATTATCGTTCTTAGTGGCTGCCTCTTCTTTGTCTATTTTTCCTATACTCAATTGGGCGGAGCTATCGGTGCAGCCTGCCTCCTAATCTTTCTTTGGGAATCCTTCATCAGCAGGTTCTACAAACCCGCTTCTTGGTTTTGCTGGATTGGTGTAGTGCAAACGATTCTCTTTCTTATCGTCTTCAAATATCGCAATTTCCTATCTGGTCTGATCTGGCCCGTGCCGCAGCAAAATCCTCTCTACTGGCGAAACGCATTTTTGCCGCTTGGCATTTCGTTCTTCACTTTTGAGTTTCTTCACTACGCCTGGGACCGTTACCGCAATAAAACCGAAACTGGTAACGTCGGCGAATACATGGCTTTCATTCTGTTCTTTCCCACCATGGTGGCGGGACCCATCAAACGGTATCAGGATTTTCTTCCTAAGCTTCGTGCCATCCCCAGCGACTGGGTCCTTGATGTCCAGCGTGGCATCACCCGTATTCTTGCCGGCCTCGCCAAGAAATTTGCCATTGCCGATCTTCTCACTGCTTACACCAATCACCTGAACGTGCACGATATCTCTCAAGCTCACCGCGCGGTCCTGCCACTTTGGCTTCTCGCCTACGGTATCAAAATCTACACGGACTTCTCCGCCTATTCCGATATCGCCATCGGCTCCGCGCGTCTTTTTGGTATTAAGGTTCCCGAAAATTTCGACTGGCCATATTTGTACACCAATATCACCGAATTCTGGCGTCACTGGCACATCTCCCTCTCCTCCTGGCTGATGGACTATGTCTACATTCCTCTAGGCGGCTCGCGGGTTCCCATTCCACGCATCTACATGAATCTTTTGGTCACCATGTTTATCAGCGGGCTTTGGCACGGT
>Ga0074046_10000099_pt1 | contig 71356 bp, 55 predicted proteins | sample BogForMeECP23OM3_FD_94441 | JGI IMG/M metagenome (GOLD analysis project Ga0074046, IMG submission 94441) | Bog forest soil microbial communities from Calvert Island, British Columbia, Canada - Bog Forest MetaG ECP23OM3 | ecosystem: Environmental > Terrestrial > Soil > Wetlands ... | reverse complement strand
CAGATACTCCCATCGCCCTTTGTTCCCCAACCGGACCTCCTCGAAAACTTGTTTTGGTTGGGTTACATCTTAAATGGCGCGACGTTGTCCCCTCCGGTTACATTTTAGATGGCGCGATACGTGGGGTTGCATGGAACAGGAATGCGGGTAGGATAGAGGGCGGTCGTGGACGGATTTTCCGTGATTTTCATCGAGAAAGACCGGGTGAGGACATGATTCAAATCGAAAACGCCAGCCGTCGCGAATTCTTGAAGGGGATGCTAGGGTCTGGCGCGCTGGTTTTGAGCGTGCAGATTCTGCCGGAACGCGTACTGGGTGCAACCGTGAGCGCGGGCGAAGACCCGATGGCGAACGCGGCGCTGCGGCCGAATGTGTACCTGGCGATTGCGACGGATGGAACGGTGTACATCGTGGCGCACCGCGCGGAAATGGGAAGTGGAAACCGCACCGGGCTTCCACGAATTGTCGCCGATGAACTGGATGCCGACTGGACGAAAGTGAAAGTGGAATCGGCCACGGGAGACGAAAAGTTTGGCGACCAGGACACGGACGGGTCGCATTCCGTGAAGAGTTTCTTTGAGACGCTGCGACAGGCAGGCGCGAGTGCACGGCTGATGCTGGTGCGCGCGGCGGCCCAGGCGTGGGGCGTGCCGGAAAAGGAATGTGCGACGGAACTGAATACGGTGGTGCACAAACCGAGCGGGAAGAAACTCAGTTACGGCGAACTGGCATCCGCGGCGGCGAAGCTGCCTGTGCCGAAGAAAGAGGAGTTGCAACTGAAGCCGCGCAGCGAATGGCGGTATATCGGCAAGGCGGCCTCCGGGTATGACTTGAAGGACATGAGCACGGGCAAGGCAGTGTACGGCCAGGACGCGCAGATGGACGGGATGCTGTATGCGTCGGTGGCGCATCCACCGGTGTTCGGGAGTGCGGTGAAGAGCGTGGATGATTCCGAAGCGCTGAAAGTAGCGGGAGTAAAGCAGACGGCGACGATCGACGCGTTCAAGCCAGCGGTGAATATGCAGGCGCTAGGCGGCGTGGCGGTGATTGCAGACAACACCTGGGCGGCGTTCCGAGGCAAGAAGAAATTGAAGATCGAGTGGGGCCCGAGCGAGCACAGCGTGTGGAACTCCGATGCGTACCGGAAAGAGCTGGAAGCCACGGCGCGAAAGCCCTGCAAAGTGGTGCGGGAAAACGGGAATGTGGATCGCGTGTTCGCGAAGGGCGGAAAGATTGTGGAGGCGGAATACTACGCGCCCATGCTGGCGCATGCGTCCATGGAGCCGCCGGCGGCGCTGGCGGTGTACCGCGACGGAAAAGTAGAAGCGTGGGCGCCAACGCAGAGTCCGCAGGGAGCGCAAGAGGCGGTGGCGGCAGCAGTGGGATTGAAGAAAGAAGATGTGACGGTCCACATGACGCTGCTGGGCGGCGCGTTTGGAAGGAAGTCTTTCCCGGATTTCATCGTGGAAGCGGCGGTGCTTTCCAAGAAGACGGGAAAACCGGTGAAGGTGGTATGGAGCCGGGAAGACGACATCAAGTTCGACGCGTTTCATTCAGTGGCGGCGATGTATTTCAAGGCGTCGCTGGGAGCGGACGGAAAGCCGACGGCGTGGCTACAACGAAGCGTGTTCCCGCCAATTGCGTCGACGTTTGATCCGAAGGGGCTGTATGCGGATGCCGGAGAAATTGGACTGGGGTTCAGCGACATTCCGTTCGCGATTCAAAACCACCGGGCGGAAAACGGACCGGCGAAGGCGCACACGCGGATTGGATGGCTGCGGTCCGTGGCGAATATTTATCACGCCTTCGGGGTGCACTCGTTCGTGGGAGAGCTGGCATACGCGGCTGGGAAGGATCAACTGGAGTACGTGCTGGCGCTGCTGGGACCAGATCGCATCATGCCCAAGGAGGAGCTGCCGAAGGACTACCCCAATTACGACGGGGATTATGCGGACTATCCGATCGATATCGCGAGATTCCGGCGGGTGGTGCAACTTGCGGCGGAAAAGTCCGGCTGGGGGAAACAGAAGCTCGGAAACGGATTTGGGATGGGATTGGCGGTGCACCGCAGCTTTTTGACGTATGTGGCGACGGTGGTGCAGGCGGAAGTGAAGGACGGGCAGGTGAATATCCGCAGGGTGGACACGGCGCTGGATGCGGGAACGATCGTGAATCCGACGACGGTAAAGCAGCAGTTTGAAGGCGCGGCGGTGATGGGCACGAGCATCGCGTTTTATGGGGAGATCACAGCGACAGATGGCGTGATCGACCAGTCCAACTTCGACGGCTTCCAAATTGCCTGGATGAACGTGGCGCCGCGGGAGACGCACGTGCACATCGTGGAAAGCGATGCGCCACCGGCAGGGGTTGGCGAGCCGGGATTGCCGCCCGTGGCGCCGGCGATTTATAACGCGGTGTTCACGGCGACGGGGAAGCGCATCAGGGAGATGCCGCTGACGAAGGCGGGGCTGGCGTGAAGCAGTTATAAGTCTTCAGTTCTAAGTTCTGAGTAAAGAAGGATTTTCAATCGAGGTAACAGGGGCGCAGCGGTGCTGCGCCCCTACTCGTTTTGACATAGTATGCGGGTGAGCGGAGGTCGCGTTGAAACTTGCAACGGGAATTGTATGGGATGAAGTAGCGGGGAACCCGCATCCTGGGCAAGAATCATGAAGCCATCGTGAGGGGCGCGGAAGGGGGGATGCGCGCTTGTCACTCGCAGGTTGATGGAGATAGAATCCAGCGGTCAAATCAAGCTAGTGGGGATAGCGCGGCACATGCGGGTAGCATGACGTTCCGCGTATTGGATGAGGGCACTCGCTCCACCCTCGAATCCGGACGAGCATCCACGAAGGGACGAGGCTGCCGCTGGCAGCCCGGCAGAAAACTGTGGGTGCGCGCTTGCCTCGCGGATTGGCCTGGAATCAGAAGCTGCAGAGGGATTCATCGCACAAAAAGCGTGCGCTGGCGCAGAGTTCATCGCACAAGAAACTTGCGATGGAGAACCGTAACTCCGCTGTGGGATGGCACGCGAAAAAGGCAAGAGAGCCGGGGTCGGGAGCCAAGATCAGGGGATCGTGCGGACATGGGGCGCAGCCCTTCGTAGCTCAGGGTAAAGAGTCCTGCGCCCCTACAGGCAAAGGGACCGAAGGCAGGAGACTAAATTGAAGTTGAAGACACTGCGGAGAAGGAAGGAGGGTACATGATCGTCGGTGTGCCCCGAGAAGGTTATCCCGGAGAGCGGCGCGTGGCATTGGTGCCGGCGGTGCTCCCGAATCTGAAGAAGGCCGGACTGGACGTGCTGATTCAGTCTGGTGGGGGCCAGGCAGCCGGCTACCGGGACGCGGAGTATGTGGAAAAGGGCGCAAAGCTAGCCGCGAATCGCGAAGAAGTATTCGCGACCGCGGACATCATTGTGCAATTCCTGGGTCATGGAGCAAATGACAAGACGGGGAGCGCGGATCTGCCGCTTTTGCGCAAGGGTCAGGCGCTGGTGGGATTTTTGCGGCCGCTGGGAACGGTGAAGACGGTTCAGGAGATTGCGGAGCGCGGAGTGACCTCGTTTTCGGTGGAGCTGATGCCGCGCATCACCCGCGCGCAGAGCATGGACGCGCTCTCTTCGATGGCGACGATCTGCGGGTACAAAGCTGTGTTGTTGGCCGCGGACACGCTGCCGAGAATGTGCCCGATGTTGACAACGGCGGCGGGAACGATAACACCGGCACGCGTGCTGATCATCGGCGCGGGTGTGGCGGGGCTGCAGGCGATCGCCACGGCGCGGCGGCTGGGGGCGGTGGCCTCGGCCTATGACATGCGCCCGGCAGCAAAAGAACAGGTGCAGAGCCTTGGCGGGCGATTCGTGGAGCTGGCCATTGAAGCAAAGGACGCGCAGGACGCGAGCGGGTACGCGAAGGCGCAGGACGAAAGCTTCTACGAGAAGCAGCGGGAACTGCTCGGCAAGGTGGTGGCGGAAAGCGACGTGGTGATCACGGCAGCGGTGATCCCGGGAAAGAAGTCGCCGGTGCTGGTGACGAAGGACATGGTCGAGCAGATGGCGCTGGGATCCGTGATCGTGGACCTGGCCGCGGAACGCGGCGGAATTGCGAGCTGACCAAGCCGGACGAGACGGAGGTAATTCACGGGGTGACGATTATCGGCGAGTACAACCTGGCGGCGAGGGTGCCATATCACGCGAGCCAGATGTATGCGCGCAACGTGACGTCGTTTCTCCTGCACCTGACAAAAGAGGGGAAACTGCAACTGAATTTGCAGGATGAAATCACGCGGGAAACGCTGCTGACATATGAGGGAGAAATCGTGAACGCGCGGGTACGGGAATTTTTCAAGCTCCCGGCCCTGCGGACGACACCGGGAGGAGGCGCCTGATGAAACTGGATCTGATGACCGGCTTGTACGTCTTCATGCTGGCGGCGTTTATCGGATTTGAAGTAATCCGGCGAGTGTCACCGCTGCTGCACACGCCGCTGATGTCGCTGACGAACGCCCTGGACGCGATCGCGGTGGTGGGCGCGATCATCCTGGTGGGCGAAGGAAAGAGCGAGCTGGCAAAGATCCTGGGAACGATCGCCATCGTCGCGGCGACGAGCAACATCGTGGGCGGCTTTATGATCACGGACCGCATGCTGAAGATGTTCAAGGCGAGCGGGCCAAGGAAGCCGTGACGCTCATGACCGCGACAGAAAACATCATCGAGGTTACTTATCTAATCGCTACCGCGCTGTTCATACTCTCGCTGAAATGGCTGAGTTCCCCGGTGACAGCGCGGCGCGGGGTGCGGGCCGGCGAAGCGGGAATGCTGCTGGCCGTAGTCGGAACGCTACTGCATCCGGGCATCGTTGATTACAAGCTGATCGCGATTGGGCTGGTGCTGGGAACGATCATCGGCGTGCCGCTGGGACGCGTGGCGATGACCGCGGTGCCGCAGCGGACGGCTTTGAGCCATGCGTTTGGTGCGTTGTGCGTGACCCTGGTGGGAACTTCGGAGTTTTACCTGCGGGCGCCGAATGTGCCGGGACTCATGATGGGTGTGCTGTCCCTGGAGGTCATCCTGGGAGCGCTGACGTTTACGGGCAGCCTGATGGCGGCGGGGAAGCTGCAGGAAGTGTTGCCGCAGCGGCCGATTACCTACAAAGGCCAGAATTTTGTGAACCTGGGATTGCTGGCGATTGCCATCGGCATTGCCGTGACGCTGGTGCTGCATCCGGAAAAGATGTATCTGTTTCCGTTCATGATCGGGATTCCGCTGGTGTTCGGCGTAATGATGATTATTCCGATTGGCGGGGCGGACATGCCGACGGTGATTTCGCTGTTGAATTCGTATGCCGGATTGTCGGCGGCGGCAATGGGATTTGTGCTGCAGAGCAAACTGCTGATTATCGCGGGGGCGCTGGACGGAGCATCCGGCTTCATCCTTTCGGTGAACATGTCTAAGGCGATGAACCGGTCGTTCACGAACGTGCTGTTTGGCGCGTTTGGACAGGAACAGGCGACGGCGGCGGGAGCGAAGGAAGCGCGGCCGGTGCGCAGCGCGTCGCCGGAGGAAGCGGCAGGCATCTTGACGGCAGCGAGCAAAGTGGTGATCGTGCCGGGGTACGGGATGGCGGTGGCGCAGGCGCAGCACAAGGTGCGCGAATTGTACGATGCGCTGACCAAGCGCGGCGTGGACGTGAAATTCGGCATCCATCCGGTGGCAGGACGCATGCCGGGCCACATGAACGTGCTATTGGCGGAGGCGGACATACCGTATGACAAGCTGCTGGCGATGGATGAAATCAATGGAGATTTTCCGCAAACGGACGTGGCGCTGGTCATCGGGGCAAATGACGTGACCAATCCGGCGGCAAGAGAAGATACCAGCAGCCCGATTTACGGAATGCCGATTCTGGACGTGGACAAAGCGCACACCGTGATGGTGATCAAGCGAAGCATGGGCGCGGGATTCGCGGAGATTGAAAACCCGCTGTATTACCTGGATAAGACGCTGATGCTCTTCGGGGATGCAAAGAATTTTGTAGGGGCGATTGTGCGAGAGATCTCCGGCGGACACAATTGAGGGCGGGATAGGCCTGGCAAGAACAGCGCGCCCTAGGAAAACTGTATGGCTCCGCCACAAGAAGCCTGAAACCTGAAGATGCGGAGGGATTTCATCGCACAAAAAACGTGCGATGGAGGACCGTTTCTCCGCTCCGGGACGGCCAAAAGCGCCGTCCCTCCGGTCGGAATGACAAATTTTGCAAAGCGGATGGCGGTGACTCCGTTCGAGATGATGGGAAATTACACGCTTGCCGAGATGGGGTCGAGCGGTGCTCGACCCCTACAAAGATAAATCAAAGAAGTGCGGGGAAACTGGTGGCTACGGGCGATTGGGGCTTTCGAGCGCCCTGTCAATGCCCCACACGGTGGCTATTCCGACAACGCCTGCGGCGACATACAAGAAACGGCTCTGGCCCGGAGCGATGGGAAGTTTCCCTTTCACCATCTCGGCCGGCGCGCAAGGACGATGCTCGTGGTAGTCGTGGTAATCGCTGGCATCGGGTGAAAGATACTTGCGGTAACTGATTTCGTTCTCCGCACGGACACGGTAGGCCTTGGCTTCTTCGATCAGGTGGGACTCCGAACCAACCTGTACATTGACCTGGCCGCGCTGGCTGTAGACCGTGATATCGCAGGGATCGACCATCGTGACGCGGCCCAGGTCGGCGAGGGAAAGCACGGGCGTGACCCGCACGTCGGAAGCAACGATGACAATATTCTCGTGACCGCCGGGCGTAGTGTAAACCACAGCGCCATGATTCAGTTCAACGACCGCGCCGTAGGGAGCGCGATAGATGTGCGCGGCCGAGGAGCCTTGAAGTTCGAGGGAAAGAGCGCCGACGCGAACGAGCATGGAGCCATTGTCTTCCGTCGAAAGGTAATCACCGGAATAGACGGTGGCGCCTTCAGGGGCAGCGGCATCGCCGATGTGACCGGAGACAGATTTGGCGACGAGCCCCAAAGAAGGATTCGCCGGTGGCGTTTGCGCCAGTACGGGCACAGGTACAAAAGAAAAAACGAAACATCCGGCCATGGAAAAGAAGCGAGCGATTCTCATTGGCGTTGTTTCTCCTTCGAACAGACAGCTTTAGGAAGACAGGGGCGATTGCTCACGGGAATAGTGACGGGCTGAGACTTTGGCGCAGCAGTTTGCGCAGGAATGGCTGCGGGCACGAATTGGATTTTCATCGCGGGATCACCAAAAAGAATCCAGGTGCGACGGACATCGTTGTCAGTGGTGCCGGTCTTGGCCTGAAGCACGAGGCGGCCGAGGGATTGATTGGGATTGGCGGCGAAGAGGTGCAGAAAAGCCTGATTCAACGTGGACTGCGGCGCTTGCTGGGTGAAGCCGGAGGAGGCCCAGACGGCGACTGCACCGCCGTTGGGAGCGAGCAGCAGAGACTCGGCAAGGCTCTCGGCATAAACGTCCTGGAAGAACCCATTGAGGCAATCCATCAAGAGATAGACGGGGAGGCGTCCACCGTTGGTGAGTGCTGCGGCGCCGGTGGTGTCGAAGAGATCGGCGAAAGACCACTGCTGCTCGGCGCCGTGTCCGTTGTAATCGACCAAGAGTGCACCGTCATCGAGAGCGGCCAGAATTTGGGAGCGGGCGGTAGCGGTATCGAGCGAATCGGCAAATATCTCCGAGACCTGCAGGGTGGCCGGAAGGGCGGCCGCGGCAGAAGTTGCAGCAGCGGTGAAATTGGAATCAATATTCTGATCGGCGATCAGCAAAGCCTGCGAGTTCCAGGAGCCCGCAGAACTGCCGCTTTCGTAGCCGATGATTTTGGAAACGACGAGATCCGCGTCGGCGGGCGTGCGCACGGGCAACCGGCCGGCAGGAAGGGTAGCGAAACCATTCTGAGCGAAGTCGGTGAACCAGTCGTCGGAGGCGGTCTTAAAGGCCGCGGTTTCGATGATGCGCGTGGGCACAAAATCGAAATCGCCGAGACCCAAATAGTCGCGCGGATCGAACGAGGCATCGCCAACGAGAAGGATGGACTGGGGCTTGCGCTGCCAAAGGGAGGCGGCTTCCTGGAGAAAGCTGCGGATCGCGAAGGGGCTGCGCTCGCCGAAATTGTACTCGTCGAAGATCTGGTCGGTGGTGACGAGAGAGACGTGATGGCCCTGGGATTCGCGCAGGCGCACGAGCGGCGCAAGGCTGGCGACAAAATCGGGATGCGTGATGATGACAACGTCGGCGCCAGTACGGTTGTCGTCGAGGAATGTGGGAACATGCGGCGCGAGAGAAACCGGCGCGGAAATGGCGTCGTTGGCGAAAGCGAGAATGGTGCGAACAGCGGGCGCGCTAGTGGAGAGTGCCAAAGCAGCGCTGTAAGCGCCCGATTCAGGTGAGATTTTGGCGGCGAGTTCGGAGATGTTAAGCGGATCGGTAATGTCAAACACGCGGATCTGCGGGTTAGTGAAGCCGGTGAGGTGGAGTTCCGAACCGGCATAAGCGGTGGCGCGGAGCCAGTCCGCGTCCGCGGCATAGGTGTGCGCGTAATGGAGGGCGATGGATTGCACGAGGCTGACGTCGTTGTCGCCATTCAAAGCCGTGAGGGTGACGGTGTTGCTGCCGTTCTGGAGCAGCGAAGGCTCGACCGGGAAGGATTGTTGCGCGAGGACCATACCGAGGAAGTCCATTTCGCCTAGAGTGGCGCCATTGAACTGAACGGTAACGCCATGTTGCTGCGCGTCGGTGACGCCCTGGAGAGCGACATCCACGGAGATAGGCAGCGCTGAGGAAGAATCGCTCTGGGCGACGACGAGATCCTGATCAGTCGGTTCCGGGGAGATGATGGCACCGAAGAAGTTGTCGTTATTTTCGCCATTCAACAGAGCGGCAAAGTAGATGGTGCGGTCCTCGCGAAGAACGGTGAAGGGGAAACTCGCCGGGGCGGAGCTGCCGGAAACAGGCGCTGCCTCCGGAAGGATACGCTTGGGCGAGTGAAAATCGCTGATCAACCAATAGACACGGTCCGCGGAGAAGGGGGTATCAATGCCCGTGCCGTAGAATTCGATAGCGTCAGAAGGAGATGGAGGGCCGCTGGCGCGAGCTATCAGGAGAAGCGGCTGTTCGACTCCTTCGGCGTAAAGATGCAGCGTGCGGGAGTCGGTGTTGCGATCGAGACCCGCGGCAAAAAGCTGAGCAAAGTAGACGTGATACCAGCCTTCCTGAGCGATCGAAATCTTGACGGCCTGATGATCGGCAACGCTAAGTGGCGGAAGGCCTGGCGGTGGGAAGGGGAGAACGGGTCGCGGAACCACCAGAGTATGGGGAAGATTGGCGGAAGAGGGCGGGACGGTTGAGGCGCGCTGACTGCTGAGCAGGGCCGAGGAACGCGCAGAGGCCAGCGTGGCGGCAACTTCGGCGGAAGGCGATTCGACGTAGGCGGGGCCATGAGTGCCGCGCGTGCCATTGATGTCCACGTCTTCAATCCAGTACGCGGCATCGCGAACCGGATGCGGGTCAATCCAGCGATAAATCTTGGCGGCATGCTGTGGCCGGCCGCCACGAAGCAGGAGAGCAGAGCCAGCGATGAGAGAAGGATTGATGCGAGTGCGGCCGGAAGCATCTTCGCGATAGACGTAGAAGCCGAGGTTGCGGGCCTCCTCATGGGTGCGCCATTCGAGGACGACCGGGCCATCGGATTGGGAGAAGGCGTGGAAGGAGGAGATGTCCACGTAGGTGGGAGCCTGGATGGTGGAGACGGAACTGGCATAGAGGGGGTAAGTGGTGGCACCGGTTCCCAGAACAGTTGATGCGCCCGGGTTCGCTGCGGCTGTGCCGGTTCCGAGAACAGTTGAAGCGCCCGGGTTCGTTGCCAGAGCAACAGTGATCACTCCTGTCGCGGGGGTAACGGACGAGATGGTTGCATTCGTAAGATCGTAGCCGGTAGGCGTAAAACCAGTTGTCGTGAGCAGAGCGCCGGTCACCGCATAAGCAGGCAACGGGACAGGGAATGTAAAGGATGCGACACCGCCACCGCCCGCCGCCCATGTCGCAGCAGTGGCCGTCCCCAACGACTGGACCAGAGCAACAGTGATTACTCCTGTCGTGGTGTTAATACTTTGGATGGGTACATTCGTAGCATTGTAGCCGGCAGGTGCAAAACCAGCTGTTGATAGCAGAGAACCAAGCCCCACACTCGCAGGCAACGGAGTAGGGAATGTAAACGTTGCAGTATCGGGCGCCCATGTTGCAGCCGTGGCGGTCCCCAATGACGTGGGCACGTTGGGAACCGAACTGGTGGTTGTGAGTTCGGCAGTGTTGGTGGAGAGGCTCGCGGCGCTGAAAGTGGTAGCGGTGACGTTAATGCTGATGACGGCGGTGCTGCCGACGGCGAGGCTGTTCAGGGTGCACGTCACCGTGGTCGTACCAGAGCAGGTGCCGTTGGATGTGGAATAAGAGTTTGCGATATAGGCCACCTCAGCAGGGAGAACGTCCGTCACGGTGAAGGTGCCGGTGGCGGCGGCAGGGCCGGAGTTAGTGACGGTGATGGTGTAGGTGAGGATGGAGTTTTGATTGACGGGTTCGGGAGAAGCCGTCTTGGTGATGCGGACGCTGGACTGGGTGGGCGAAGCGACGATAGTCGAAGCCGTGGCGGAATTATTGGACAAATTGGGGTCGCCCACGGTGCTAGAGACGGAGGGGGTAGCGGAGATGACGGTGCCTGAGGCGACGCCGGAGTTCACCTTGACAACAAGGGAGAAATTGATGGAGTTGGAGGCGCCGGTGGCAAGACTGTTAGTGAGGGAGCATGTAAAAGTGCCGGTGCCGCCAACAGCAATAGTGTTGTAGCTCCAGACAGAAGTACCGGAAGTCGTAGGAGTGAAAGAGACGAGTGTGGTGTTGGCAGGGATGGTGACTGTGAAAGTGGCGTTGGTTTCCGTGGCGGGGCCGTAGTTGGTGACGGTTTCGGTGAAGGTGACGTTGTTGCCCTGAGTGACCGGGTTGGGGGAGGCGGAGGCCGTGACGGCAAGATCAGCCTGATTAGAGTTGGCGGCCACGGTGAACGTGGTTGAGGCGGAGTTGTTGGAGTAGTTGGGATCGGGAGTGGCGGAATTAACGTTATCGGTGGCGGTAATCACTGTGCCGGCCGGGGTACCAGCGTTGACTAGGACGGCAAATGAGATAGTGGCGGTGGAATTGGCCGCGAGGGGAGAAGTGTCAACGCACTCGGCAGTGGTCGTGCCGTTATACGCGAAGGAAGAGCAGCTCCAGCCGGACGTATTGGTGAAGGACTGAAAGGTAGTGTTAGCGGGAATGGTCTCGGTGAAAACGGGGCCAGCGGCGGCGGAGGGTCCTTGATTGGTGATGACACCGGTGAGTGTGACAGGGGAGCCTGCAACGACAGTGGCGAGTGAAGCGGAGTTGGTAATGGCAAGATCCGCAGTACCCGCGCTGCCGACGGTGACGATGGCGATAGCGGTGTTGTTGGCGAGATTGGGGTCGGTGGTGCCCGAAGTGATGTTGGCGACATCCACGATCTGCGCGCCGCTGGCCGCGGTGGCAGCAACTGTAACGGCGATGGTGAAGGTGACACCTGCGGTGTTGACGGGGAAGACGCCAGAGGTTGTGGTGCAGGAAATAGTGCCTGCTGTGTTGGCGCAGCTCCAGCCGGCGGGAGGAGTGATGGAGGAGACCGTGGTGTTAACAGGAACGTTTTGCGTGAAAACGGCATTGACGGCATCGAGAGGACCATTGTTGGCGACGACCTGGGTGTAGGTGATGGTGCCACCGGGTAAGACCACAGGAGGAGTGGCGGAATTGGTGACGGAAAGATCGGCGGAAGCGCAGTAGGCGCCGGATTGCGTGCCGGGAGTTTCGGTGATGACGTGCGTGGTCGCGTATACGCCGGTTTGACCAACGGTGGCGCCGAAAGAATCCTGCACGGTGTCCGTGTAACCGTTGATACCACCGGCGACGCTGGAAGCGGTCGGCGCGGCAGAGAGGAAAATGACGCCGCCACCGCCGCCGCCACCAGGGCCATGGCGCTGATTGTTAGTACTGTAAAAAGCAGGAGCAGGGGCCTGTATAGGCCAGGCGTATCCGCCATTGCCGCCAATGGCGTTGACGGTCAAACCGCTCAGGGTGCCACTATTCGTGAAAACGATGATCGAGCCGCCAGCGCCAGCACCGCCGGTGCTGTCGTTCAAAGTGCTCAGGGTAGATTGGCCGTTGGAAGTGATGGTTCCGGTGCCGGAGACGAGGCCGGCATGGATGATGCCGATGCCGCCACCCGCCCCGCCGCTGCTGAAGATGCCTGTGCCATTGCCGCTGGTGCCGCACGTATTGGTGCCGGCGTTGTAATTGATGCAATAGGTACCGTTGTTCGTGGTGCCCGCGCCGCCGCCTCCACCCATTACAAGAGCACTTGTGGAAGCGGGGAATGCCACACCGCCGAAACCGCCATCGGTGGAGTTCGTGGCGGCCATGCTGTCCCAACCATAACCGCCCTGTCCGCCAGTGCCGCCATTGCCACCTGCACCGCCACCGGAATTGTCGGCATTGGTACCAGGGGCGCCGTCGGTCCCGCCGCCCCCGGCGTTAGCTGGAGCGCCACGGGCGGAGCTGCCGCCGGGGAGAGAATCCGTAAGAGTACCGTTGTAGACGTCGATCGGATTGCTGGTTGTAAGGACGGGGGTCGGTGGAACATAACGGGGAGTGCCCGCAATGCCTTCGCCTTTGGAACCATTGACGCCTGTGGTGGTGACATTGCTAGTTGGGGCAACCGTAACGTAATCGGTGACTGCTCCGGCGGTCGTGGGACCGGTTAGCAACTGGGCACCGCCCCCGCGAAAGCCGAGAGCATCGAGAGCAACCGTGCCGCCGAGAGTGAGTTGAGAGGAAGCATCAATGACAAGCACGCCACCGACAGAGCCATTCCACGCCAACGGAACGAGGGTAGAGCTGAGCGTTGCCGAAGTGTACTGGGGCACCCGAATGACTTGGTAGGCCTGCTGGGCGACGTAGGTTGTGCCCGCGGAGGAGGCAGCAAGGTGGTAATAGCTATTGAGCAAGCCGCCGCTGGAGCCCGTGCCGGCGAATGTGAGAGTACCTCCTGTGACAGGAACGGTACTGGTGGCAGTGATGAACTCGAAGAGCCCGGAGCTGCCAAGGCTCGTGGAACCGGAACCTGGGTCACCAGGAAGGCCATCACCATAGGAACTGGTGTTGTTGCTGTTGATGGTCGCGTCCTGCATCTGGATGATGAGGAGCAGATCGCCGACGGCGATGGGAGTCTGGGCGGCTGGAGCACCCGCAGCGGCACCTAGTGTGACGGAATTGGAGCCGGCGGCAAGCGTGCCGGTGGTGCCCGGGAAGTAAGCGTTGACGATGCCGGTGAGAGTGCCGCCGGCTCCATCGCGGCCGGGGTTAGCACAAGAGATAGGTTGGACGACCGTGTACGTGGTTGCCGAATTGTTGGTGGCGTTGCTGTCGGTGCTAGTGGTGGTAACAGTGGCCGTATTCGTGAGGGTTGTGGCGGAGGAAGAAGTCGAAAGGGTCACGCTGATCGTCGCGGTGGCCCCTGCCGCGATGGTGCCGAGAGCGCAACTGAGGCTTAGTCCGCCGCTACAAGTTCCTTGGGATGCGGTAGCTGAACCGAAGGTGAGAGATGCAGGCAGGGTGTCTGCGACGGTGACGCCGGTAGCGGAGGCCGGGCCAATGTTCTGAACCGTAATGGTGTAGGCGATAGAGGAAGAGACGAAAACGGGGGTGGGAAAGACAGACATGGAGAGTGCCGCATCGGCGGAGGCTGCAGGCTCTACATAGATAGAAGTGATGCTGGTGTTATTGGCTGGCTTCGAGTCATCCACCGTGTCGGAAGTGACGGTGGCGGAATTCAGGATCGTGGTGCCGGAAGCGGTGCCGGCATTGACCTGCATGGTGATGACGAGCGCGTTCGCGCCTGTCGTGGATGCGCCGCTCGCCAAGGCAGCGGCGTAGGTGCAGATGAGAGGACCAGTGTAGCCAGCCGCAGGGGCATTCCCCGCCCCATTCACGCAAGTCCAATTGGTGCCGGCATAGGAACGAAAGTTCGTGTTGGCAGGGGTTTGCATGTAGACGACGATCGAATCGTTCGCATTTGCAACGGCGTTCGGACCGTTGTTGGTGACAACCTCCGTGTAGGTGTAATTGGTACTCACGGGAATGGTGGCCGCGGAGGCAGTCTGCGCGAGTTGAAGGTCGGTCTGGGCAAGAGCAAAAGGCGCGAGGAACGTGGCGCACAGCAGAGACAGGGCGACAATTCTGGAAAGAAGGAGGGCAGCACGGCGAAAGCGCAGCAGAGCGGCGGCGCGTATCCGGTACAACATGACGCGCAGGGGGTGAACGAAGCGAGTCTGCAGGGGAGTGAGCGATTTTTCGTGGGAGTTTCGCCGCAGAGTAATCACTTTTCCAAACATGCGGGAGGCGGATGGGTCGGAAGCGAGGCCTGTATCGCTGCGCGTGACAACAGCGCCCGAGGAAGCGTCGCAAGAGGCCACGCGGTGGACCCGCAAACCATCCTGATTTTGAACCAGCGCGATGTCACCCTGACAAAGCTCGCGATCAGCCGCAGGGGCGACGAGGACCGCGTCACCATCGAGAATGTTGGGGCGCATGCTTTCTCCTTGCACCCGAAACTGAACACTGTGGCCTTCACGGAGAAGCGCCAGGCAAAGTTGAGCGAAGAGTTGCGAATCCTTGCGGTGCTGGATCTCACGCGTGGGCATGGCGGATGGCCTCCACAGCGTCCTGGGTCGGAACAAAACGGAAAATCGAAGAGGGGATGGAGCGAGTGAGATCCTCCAAAAAACTCAAAGCGAAATGGATGCCGTGCTTTAGATAGTGGGGAACAAAGGCACGGGCAAAGAGCTCGGCGGCAGCCTGGGATGCGGGGAGCGGCGAAAACTTGATGGAGGGAGCCTGTTCGAGAAGAAAAATAGACGTCAGCGGCGCACGCGCAGGAGAGGCAACGCCCGCGTCGCCATGCCAGGGCGTGCCGTACATCCAGAATTGGCCGTCGAGCTTGCGAAGAATGATGCGATCGTCGCTGAGGAACTGCACGCCAGGGTTGGACATCCAGAGGCGCGCAGTGGTGCTCTTGCCAGCGCCCGAGTGGCCGAGGAAGAGGTAGCCGCTGCCGTCTTCGTCGACCAAGCCCAACGCGTGAACTTCCAAGCCGTCTCCCAGGGACAAGCGGTGCATCATGACGAGCTCGTCGGTGGGATATTCGAGCGGGTAGACTGTCTGGCCTGTTGGAAAGCTGGCACGATTCAGAACAATGTGGCCGCGCGAAAAGGTTGGGTCAAACCAGGCAGCCTTGTACGGAGCGGGACCCAAAGTTGGCGTGGTGAAATAAAACTGAGTCCCCGTGGAGTGCGTGAAGGCGGACCAGAGCCCACCCGACACAAATGCCGGTGAGGCGTCGGGCGCAGCGAGTTGCGAGGCCCAGGCAACGTCCAATTCAATTTCGCAAGGATGCGAGCTGGCGTGGGGAATGGCGAAGGGCTCGTGTTCGGGATCGAGAGAGACCGGCATGCCGCGTTCACACCAAATACCAAAGGAGAGGCCGCCGATTGCCAGCGCCAGACGGGTGGCGCTGCGGGTGGGGAGCTTGGAGTGTGTGAGAGGCGTGGGCACGTGAATATCTCCGATTGAGCGGGGTCTTAAGATCCCTGGGTACGGCAAAAAAGGGTGCGGCAGGAAGCGTTCGCAGGCCCCGCCGAGCCCGAGATCTTGCAATGACCGAGAACTGCCTCTTCCGGGCGCAAACTGACGCGGACCACCGTCGGCGGCTGATAGGGCGCCTTGGCGGGCTTATCGGACTTGAGCAAGCCGTTCATGGTCGAGCTTTGCCTTTTCTTTGGCCCTAACGAAGGTGCACCCCACAGGAGGAGCAGCCTCCGGCACTACATCCGCCGCCGAACTGAAGAACAGGAAGTGGAGAATTTGGATGTGGCAGCGGAACAATCTTCTCGATATTGGAAGAGCTTTCTTGCAAACGCTTCGCCGATTCCTGAAGATGCGAAAAATGAACGCCTGAAGAACAGCAGGGGCAATCGCCATGTTCTGGAACGGGGACCCCGAGGGTGTAGGCGCGCAAATGAGCGACCTGGCAGAGAAAATCCACGGGGGCTTCGGCGTCACCGCTTTCGAGTTCACCGTTGGCGGGGCACATGGCACAGAGAGTTTGGATCTGACAGCGCGAGCAAATGGTTTGGCGCGTGCGGGGCGTCTCGCGAATTTCGCGAAGACGCTCATTCCATCCTTCCGCGAAACTGCCGTCACGCAGGTTGTAGCCGTCTTGATGGGAGATCACACAGATGGTCATGCGACCGGTGGGGTCGACGGCACAGCCATTCTTCCCGCCGCCGCAGGTGTATTTCCTGGGGCCCAGGGGACCGTGTTGGGAAGCAAGTTCGTCTTCCGCAAGCTTGCGGTATTCGGCTTTACGGACGGGATCGCGGAATTCGAGGTTCACGGCTTGTTCGGGAGAAAGTCGCACAGCAAGAGGGCTCTGGGAGCAATCGGTGCGCGGATTGACGAGCGGGTCGAACTTGAACTCGACGCCGATTTCTACCTCGGCGAAACGCTTCATCTCGTAAACTTCGTGGACGTTGATGGTGGTCGGGACGGTCTTTAATTTGAGAGGCAGACCACGCTCTTTGAGAAGACGAACTGCCTTCATGCAGCGGTCGAAGGAGCCCGGGATGCGCGTGAGGGCCTCGTAGGTCTCCCGTGTGGCGCCGTATAAGGTGATTTCGATGGAGAACGGGCGGTATTCCGCAAGGTGATCGGCGATCCGCGGTGTGATCAGGGTCCCATTAGTGAAGAGGGTGATCAGAAAGCCGCGCTTTTTCGCTTCGGTATAAATATCGAGGAAATCTTTCCGAGCGAAAATTTCGCCGCCGGTATACAGAATCCAGAGGCAACCGAGACCAGCCAGTTCGTCGAGAAGGCGGACGTGTTCGGCGAACGTCATTTCCTGCCGACGGGCATGGGAATCGTTCATGGGGAGATTGTTGTAGCAGTGCTGGCATTCGAGGGGGCAGCGGTGAGTCACCTCGATCGACACGTCAGCGGGAACGCGGCGCCCTTGCAGGCGCTGGTGCATCCGGGCGGAGAATTCTCCGTAAGTGGCCGTCTGCAACACGTATTAACCTTTTCGAGTAAAGCCAAAACAAACCGGGCGTTTTAGATGGCGGACAGTCCATCGTGGAGAGCCCCCGCCGCCTCAAGCAACGAGCTGGATCAGCTTTTCCTGCAGCAACGAAGCAAGAAACTTGCGGATGTCGTCAAGTGCCTGCGCCGCGGTGACCTCAAACTCTTCGCAGACGCGATTCAACATCTCCGGGACGGTGTGTTCCTCCTGCATGAAATCCCAAAGGACCAAGCCAACCTGATTCAGGGTATAGAGGGAATTCAGGTCGCCAACGCCGTGCCGTATGGGCACGATGATGAGTTCACCCTCGATCTGACGCGAGACCACCTCGCGATTGCGGATAAAGCGGACGTTATCGGGAAGCATTGAAGACTGGCAAACCTCCACCAGGGCGTCTGTTCAGAATTGGAATGCCCCTTTCAAAAGTGTCCGGCACTAGGACAGGGGTGTCACAGATTGCTACACAAGGTGTAACGTAAAGGTACTTAGTAATAGGTAGAGCATCTTTACCAGGAGTAAAGATATGAAAAAACGATATTTAAGGTGGGTGCGGGCGGACGAGGAAGGGGCTGGGTGGGCGCCTATATGCAAGATTTTTGCAACTAAGGACAAGCTGTGTGGCGCGACGCAGGAGTCAAAGGAATTGCGCGAGAACCGGAAGAGAATCCCCTACAATCAGAGGGGCATGCAGCTTTCGTCAGGAGCAATTTAGGTTGGCAGGGCCGGTGAGCGCGGAGCGCGAGTCCGCGTCACTGAAAAGAGTCTCAGGAAAACCACGTGAAACTCAATTCTTATATTTTGCGAAGCACGATTGTGGCGGCTTTGGGCGGTTTGTTGATCGGCTTTGACACTGCGGCTTTGGCCGCTGGGGTCACACTTTCAGTTCGCTCTACACGCTTATGAATATTCGCGTCTTTTTCTGGTCGCTCACGTCCGCGCTCGCCGGGTTTCTTTTCGGTTTTGACACGGTTGTCATCTCCGGCGCGGAGAAAACCATTCAATCGCTTTGGGGGCTGAGCCCCGGTCTTCACGGGATTGCCATGGCTTCCGCTCTTTACGGCACCGTCGTCGGTTCGCTGATCGGCGGCTGGCCCGCCGACCGCATCGGGCGCAAAGCCACACTGCTCTGGGTCGGCGTCTTTTACTTTGTCGGCGCGGTCGGGTCGGGGTTGGCGACCAATGTTTCGTTATTCATCGCGGCACGCGTCATCGGCGGGCTGGGCATTGGCATCTCCACCGTGGCGGCTCCGCTGTACATCTCGGAGATTGCGCCGCCCGAGCACCGTGGACGGCTTGCCGGCATGTTTCAATTCAACATTGTTTTTGGCATCCTGATCGCCTTCGTATCCAACGCTCTGCTTGCCGGCATCGGCGTCAATGCCTGGCGCTGGATGCTGGGCGTGGCCGCGTTCCCCTCGCTTCTCTACGCTCTGCTCTGCTTTGGCCTTCCCGAAAGCCCGCGCTGGCTTCTGGCAAGGAAGGGCGACCGCGAGGGCGGTTTGAAAGTCCTGCAACGCATCGAACCGGAAGCCTCGCACGATGAGATTGAAGCCGAGGCGAACGAGATTGCCGCTGCGTCCTCGGCGAAGGCGGCCGCGGCGCACTTCTGGACGCTTCGTCTTCGCAAACCGATCTTGCTAGCCATTCTCATTGCCTTCTTCAACCAACTCTCCGGCATCAATGCTGTGCTCTACTTCGCTCCGCGCATTTTTGAACTTACCGGGTTGGGAGCGAAAGCCGCGCTGCTGCAATCCGTCGGCATCGGCGTCACCAATCTCATTTTCACTTTCGTCGGCCTATGGCTGATTGACCGGCTGGGCCGCCGCACTCTTCTCATTATTGGCTCATTCGGCTACATCGGTTCGCTCGGTCTGGTCGCCTGGGCTTTCTTCACCCAGCATTACGCGATCGTGCCGGTTTGTATCTTCTCCTTCATCGCCGCACACGCCGTCGGCCAAGGAGCGGTCATCTGGGTTTTCATCTCCGAGATATTCCCCAACCGCCAGCGCGCCGAAGGGCAGGCGCTCGGCAGCTTCACGCACTGGATCTTCGCCGCCCTGCTTACGACTTTTTTTCCCAAGATGGTCTCCGCCTTTCCTCCCGGATACGTGTTCTCGTTCTTCGCCTGCATGATGGTTCTCCAACTCGTTTGGGTGAAAACGATGGTTCCGGAAACGAAGGGCGTTCCGCTGGAGCAGATCCAGAAGCAGCTCGGCATCGCGTAAAGGGGACAAGGCGGGCTCATTTGCCTGTAAAACCGAGTGCTGCTCGGAACGCGCCGGGGACGGCACCAGAGGCAAATGACGAGTCACCGAAGGTTCATCAGAAAAACCAATTAGTGTCAGCCAAGGCTACGCAGCCGCTGATAAGACCATCCGAGGTCGGGACGACGGCCGATACTCTCATGCGCTGTGGGATCTGCATTGGCTTCGCGGGCATTCGTCCACCAAAGAGGAGCTGGCGTGGGAACTGGCGCCCGTCGAACCACTGGCTAGAACTTGAATCGAATCCCTTTTAGTGCCGGATACAACTTGCGGTACTCCGCGTATTGCAGGTTCATCAACGACACCGTTTTCGGATCGGGCTGCACGGTCTTGGAGACGCGGACGACGGTCTCGCACGCCGTTTCGACTGTCGGCCATGCGCCGACACCGACACCCGCCAGCAGAGCGGCTCCGTAGGCGCCGCCTTCTTCCGCTTCAATCAGTTCGACTGGCATGCCGTAAACATCGGATTGGATCTTTTGCCAGAGAGGGGATCGCGCGCCTCCGCCACCCAGGCGAATGGATTCGATGGGCACGCCAATCTCTTTGAAGAGCGTCAAGGAATCGCGGAGACTGAATGCCACACCTTCCAGAATGGCGCGAATCACCTGCGCGCGCGAATGTTGCGCGGTGATTCCGACGAGCGCGCCGCGCGCATCAGGATCCAGATGGGGAGTGCGTTCACCCATTAAATAAGGCGCCCAGAGGAGGCCTTCCGCACCCGGCGGAGTTTTCGCCGCTTCATCCATGAGGCGGTCGTAGGGATCGCGGCCATCGTCCTTCCCGGCGCCAAATTGATCGCGGAACCATCGCAGCGAGAGCCCTGCACCCTGCGTCACTCCCATCACGTGCCAGCGATTGGGAATCGCGTGACAAAAGGTGTGAATGCGTCCCCCTGGCTCCAGCACCGGCTTGCTCGTCGCCGCGAAAACCACGCCGGACGTGCCGATGGTCGCACTGACCGCGCCGGCCTTGACGATGCCCATGCCGACCGCACCTGCCGCCTGATCCCCAGCGCCTGCAACGACGGGAATGCCAGCGCGAAGTCCGGTGGCGCGAGCACCTTCTTCGGAAGTCCGCCCGGTGATTTCTGGCGATTCGTGCACTTTCGGAAGCAACTGCTCGTCCAACTGCGAAATTTTGAGGATTTGCTGAGACCAACAACGGTTGACTACGTCGAGCATCAAAGTTCCAGAAGCATCGGTGACATCGATCGCGCGGGAACCGGTCAAACGAAATCGCACATAGTCCTTCGGCAGAAGTATGGAGCGAACGCGCGCCCAGATTTGTGGTTCATGCCGGCGGACCCACCAGATCTTCGGCAGAGTAAAACCCGTCAACGCCGGGTTGGCAGTGAGCTCAATCAGCCGGCGGGCGCCCACCCGCTCCGTAATTTCGCGGCATTCTTCTCCAGTGCGTTGGTCGCACCAGATGAGCGCTGGGCGCAGCACGTTGGCGTGCTCATCCAGAAGCACGAGGCCGTGCATCTGCCCCGTCAGGCCGATCGAATCAATCTCGCCAGGCTGCACACCGCCTTTCGCGAGGCATTCGGGGATGGCGCGGCATGCCGCCCTCCACCAGTCCCGCGGGTCTTGCTCCGCCCAGCCAATTTGCGGAGAGCTCATGGGCGCGTGCTCTGCAGTCGCGCTGCAGAGGATGCGTCCGGACTGATCGATCAACACCGCACGAGTCCCGCCCGTCCCGACATCGATCCCAAGAAGTTTCATTTCATTTGCGCCTGCCATTCCGTTTGAATTCTTTTGGCGAGGATGGTCATGTCCACGTGGCTATCATCTTATGACCCTGGCGAAGCTCAGACAAGCCTACAAAAAGGATTTTGCAGGCACTTTCCCTGATGCGTTTCCTGTCAACTCAGGGGAAACTTCCTGCTGCCCGCGGGAGTATACTGGGAGATTAAATTTCCACGTAGAAGAAACGCTATGAACTTTACGGATTGCCTTCGCGGAACGTTGATCCTGGCCGATGGCGCCTGGGGTACAGAACTGCAGAAACTCGGCGCACCCCTGGGTGCCTGCCTGGACGAATGGAATCTCATAAAACCAGAGTTGGTGCGCCAGGTGGCGGAAAGCTACATCCAGGCCGGAAGCAAGGTAATCCTGACCAACACCTTTCGGGCGAACCCGATTAGTCTTGCGGCACATGGGCTGGATGGACAGTGCGCAGCGATCAATCGCGCCGGCGTGAAGATCTCGCGGGAGGCAGCAGGACGCGGGGCGCTGGTCTTTGCCTCGATGGGCCCGAGTGGAAAGATGCTTGTAACGAAAGACGTTACGCCCGAACAACTGCACGGCGCATTCTCCGCGCAGGCGCGCGCGCTGGCGGAAGAAAGTCCCGACGCGCTACTGATTGAAACGATGATTGATGTGACGGAAGCCAAGATTGCAGCGGCGGCGGCTCTGGAGACAGGCTTGCCCGTGGTTGTTTCGTTTGTCTACGATTCCGGCAAGAATCGCGACCGGACGATCATGGGCGCGACACCTGAGCAAGTGGCCACCGCTCTGGTGAGCGAAGGTGTCCACGGCATCGGAGCTAATTGCGGGGTCGGCGCGCGCGAGTACATTGCGGTCTGCAAGCGCCTTGTGGCGGTGTGCCACCTGCCGATATGGATGAAGCCGAATGCGGGATTGCCTGAAATTGTGGGCGGCGTGGTGAAATACAAGACGACGCCGGAGGAATTCGCCGAGGCGGCAAAAGAACTTTCGAGCGCAGGGGCGACCTTCGTTGGAGGCTGCTGCGGAACGGGCCCAGACTTTATCCGCGTGCTGGCGCGGGATCCGGCGTTTCGAGCGGGAAGTGGTCTGGTCTGATCCTCAGAAAAATAGATTCTGCGCGAAATTTTCCTGAAAATGAGGATGGCCGGCCAGTTCGATATATTCGACCTGCTTGGCAAGCGACTCGCCCAAGCGGCGCTGAGAGCCGGATATAAGCATTTGCCTTGCGCCAATGCCCGCGGCATTGCCAACCTGGCGGAATCTGCCGAGAGGAATTTTGGGAAATAGCCCGATGCGCAGCGCGCTTTGCACGTCCAGATAGCTGCCAAAAGCACCGGCAATGATGAATTCTTCCAGCGCCGTCGCGCCCACTCCGCCCGCTTCGAGAAGAACCTCAATGCCTGCGCGAATCGCGGCCTTGGCAAACTGAACCTCGCTGATGTCCTGCCGCGTCAATACAATTTCGCCGCCGCTGCCGGAGATTTCCGCACTGACCAGAAGATACTCGCCGCCGCCGCTGTTTTCCCGCACGCGCTCCGCACCTTTGCAGAAATTTCCGCGTGACTCCAGAACACCGGCATCGAGCAGGGCGGCGATAGCATCGAGTATTCCGGAGCCACAGATGCCGATGGGGAGACGTCTTTCGATTGTGTAGATCTGAATAGCGCCGCGCTCGAAAAGCACGCGTTCGATGGCGCCCGGAGCGGCGCGCATGCCGTGCCTTATATGCGCTCCTTCAAAAGCGGGCCCCGACGCACACGAACAAGTCAACAGGCGGCCGTGCACGCTCAGAGTGATTTCGGTATTGGTGCCGATGTCGATGGCCAGAAACGGAGGACCCGATTTGCGAGAACCGGCGCCGATGCCAATAAGCATGGCCACGTGATCTCCGCCCACATAACCGGCGATGTTGGGCGGAGTGTAAATAGCGGCACCGGCGGCAATCTCCATGCCAAGATCGCGCGCGGCCAGGTGAAGTGGCGCAGTCGTCGCAGGCAGATAGGGCGCCATGCCCAACTGCTGAACAGGCAGGCCCGCAAAGAAATGGTGCATCGCCGTGTTTCCTGCGACGACCGTCTCCACGATTTGGTCGCGTGAGATGGCGAGATCGTTGCAGAATTCTCGCACCATCTGGTTCAGCGTCTCGATGACGCTGCGTTGCAGCCGCTGCGCGCCCTCGCCAGAATGATTCGCATAAGAAATGCGGCTGATCACGTCCTCGCCGAAGGCAATCTGAGGATTCATCAATCCGCGTTGCGCGACCGTTTTGCCCGTTTCCAAATCCACGAGGTACGAGGCGAGTTTCGTTGTTCCAAGATCAACCGCAAGGCCGAAGATGCGGGTCTGCTCCGGAAGTACGCTGACAATCGTGAAATGTGAAGTTTCCTTGCTCACCGTAACGCGCACGTGTCCTGCAAACCGCTGCGCGGTTTCCGTCAAAAGCTCGAAGCTCCCCGCGGCCGACTGTACATCCTGGTCCGCAACCTCATTGATTGCTTCCCGAAGATTGCCGGGGAGCGAGGCGTCTAGTGCGAGATCAAAAGGCACGACCAGCGGGTCCAACGAAACGCCGAGATCACGGCCATCGAGTTGAACGCGCTGGGAGGAAGTGAGTGAGTCCGGCGGAATCTCCAAAGTGACGTCGCTTGCCGGCATGGCCTGGCATGCAAGTCGGCAGCCCCTTTCCAGGAGTTCCTGCCCGAGTTTTTCCTTTTCTTGCGAAGTGGGCGCGGAGAGCAATCCTGAGGTGAGGCGCACCTTGCATTGGCCACAGGTTCCAACGCCACCGCAAACCGCCTGGAGTTCCACGCCGACGGATTGCGCAGCCGACAGCAAAGTTTGTCCCAGCGAGATTTCCGCGCGGCGTCCAATGGGTTGCAGCTCGGCGATAAAGTTTTGTCCGCGGTTGGCCATGGAGCAATTCAGCGGTCAATCGGTTTGTGGCGGCATTTCGCTGAGACACTGCATTCGTCACAAAGATGGCCAGCAGGCCGAGCGTGGGCACCAAACCCCACGGCCAGGGAAAGCGATTTGCGCGGCACCATCAGGAACGAGGGATTGAGAGCAACCCCGATCGAATGCGCATCCACAAGAGCGAAGATCTGCGTCTGGCCCTCGGCGAGAGGCCATCCGCGCATGCCGGGATAGAACTGACTGGTGGCGCGCAGACCCTCCCTCGCAGCCAATTCAGCAAAAAAACGGCAAGCCGCATTGGAAAGAGCACCAATCACAGCGGTGCCAAAACCGTCCAGAGCAAACTGCCGGGGCAAATCGGCTTGCGACGCTTTGTCCATTTCCGCTTCCAGATCTTTCCCGAGTGTGGCCACGGCGAGAAAAACTCCCTGGCATCCGGCGAGCTTCCGGGCAATTCCAAACCCATTCAACTCGCTGCCACCTCTCAGCGTCACGCAAGACCGAGAGACTCCACAAATCTCCAGACGGCGAAAAGCCACCTGCGGATGAATCAAGGCGTTGCCTTCGGCGATCGATCGTTCTGCCAGAGTAATAAGTTGAGGCTGGCGGGCGCGAATTTTCTGGGGTTCCGCTCCCTGGCCGCGCAATACCATGTCCACGGTGATGGCAAGTTGCCAATCGCCGCGGATCTGCGTGGGCTCGCTCGAGATGAGATTCTGTGTCATGCGACAATCGCTCGATTCATCACTTCGTCATCAGATTCCCGGCAGATGCGCCATGCCGGCGCGTTTTGCGTGTTCGGCCACAATGGCGCGTAGATTGTTCTCTACTTGGGGCAAGATGGCAGGCCGTTTGTAGGCCGCCAGAAGTTCTTTCACGCGATCGCGGGCGCGCGCAAAGGCATCTCTTTTCCCTGATTGTTCCCAGGAATGGAGCGAGCCGCGGTCAATCACTCTTGAGGGAAGATGCTGTTCCATCCGAAAATACTTCCGCGTTTCCGGAATTTTCAGGAAATCACCCTGTGTCCCGGCCCTTGCGAACATTTCCAAGGCCAGCGATTCCGTGCGTGGCTGGACAGCCTGCAAAAGGCGCTGCGCCATGGCAATGGATTCCGCATCCAACACAAGTTTTTCCGCACTGTGGCATGCCAGCGAATCCAGCATGCCTGCCCCCGAGATCATATTAATCCCGCCGAGCGCGCCCAGGATCGCTGCAATGCCACTTTCCTGGCCCGCTTGCGCATCCATCCATTTTGCGTCGCTGCCAATCAAGTAGCCGTGCGTGGGCAGGCCAAACGATTTCGCCACTTGCGCGGAAGCGATATTCAACATAGCGGTTTCGACAGCGCCCATCGGGGTGATGCCACTGCGCATGTCAAAGATGGCGGGCGCCCCGCCCCAAACCACGGGCGCGCCGGGCTGCGCCAACTGATGAATGGTGATGCCGCTGATACATTCGGCGGCATGTTGGACGACCGTGCCGGCCAAGGTCGCGGGAGCAGCCGCGCCCGACAACGGCATCGCGACGATCTCGGCGGGAACCCAGGCACGCGCGAGATCCATCAGATTCTGGGCCGCGAATTCCGACATATGCAGCGGCGGCGAAGGACACACATCAAAAATCGCGCGCGGTTTCTGACGGAGAGCCGCGGGGCCACCGCTATCTGCAACAAGCAGGTCAATCATGGCTGGCGCGGTATGCGGAGAAAATGCTCCGGTCACGATGGGCTTGTCCGAATACCAGAGCACCAGGAACAACCGGTATAGATCGCCGATCTCTTTGGCCGCATCGTTGCAAACCACGGCGGTGGATTGCGCGGCGTACTGCGGCAACATCTCCGCAACCTGCACCAGGCGCACCAAATCGGCGGACTGGGTCAAACGGTGCTCGAGAGTTTCCGGGTCCAGGATGTGGACGCAAGAGGAGCCCGGGTCGAACTGCACGTTATCGCCGCCATAATTCACGACGGGCTCGCCCGCGCGATTGTGCAGGTGGAATTCTCGCGGAACGCTCTCGATGGTCCTGCGGGCCAAGGATTCCGGAATGTGGGCTACTCCGTTTTCCACTCGCGCGCCCGCAGCGGCAAGCAAATCGCTCGCCTCAGGACCCTGCACGGTCACGCCGCGTTGAAAAATGAGAGCGAAGGCTTCTGCCAGGATTCGCTCCAGAAGTTCCGCATCCAGCAATCGTAGGTTTGGCTGCATTTGCAATCGGCCCGGTTGATTCTTATCTGACAGGCATCTCCCCCTGCCTTTTGAGCAGGCTCTTGGCCAGCGCCACGGACGCGAACGCATCTTTTCCATAACCATCCGCGCCGATCTCGTCGGCCCAACTCTGTGTGACCGGAGCGCCGCCCACAATGATCTTTACGCGTGAGCGAAGACCGTGCCGCTCCAGAGCCTCGACGACATCCTTCTGTCCCGTCATCGTCGTGGTCAGCAGGGCAGAGACGCCAATGAGGTCGGCGTTCAGCTCCTTGGCTTTGAGAGCAAACGACTCAAACGGAACGTCCACGCCAAGATCGAATACTTCAAATCCATTCGCCGAAAGCATCGTTCCGACGAGGGTTTTCCCAATTTCGTGAATATCTCCCTTCACCGTTCCCAGAACAACTTTTCCAAGCGATTCGCGTGCCGCGCCGGCCTTCTGAATCTCCGGCTCCAGGACGGAGGTCGCCGCTTTCATGGCTTCTCCGGCGAGCACCAGGTCAGGGAGAAACATCTCTCCCGCTTCGAACTGCTGGCCGACAAAGTTCAATCCGGGAACAAAGCCATGATGAATGGCATCGAGCGGGGGGACGCCCTGGACAATTGCCTTCTGGCTTAGCTCCCGCGCACGGTCAGGATCGCCATCGATGATGGCCAGCTTCATTTCCCGGAAGAGTTCATCCTGCATGAGGTCCTCGCGTCGTCGGGAAATGAGCCACGGGGCCGGCAAATTCCAGACGGGTTCGTCAGAGACTTGGGCTATTGTTGATGTGCGGTGGAAGAGAACTCTGTATCTCCTCCCCATTCGGGCCGCGCGATGCGTGGAAACAAGAGGCCCGGGAGCGTGAGTCAATAATATGTGTGCGGCAGGATTGTGTCCACACACCAAGACACATCGGGTAGTATCCTAATCCGCGCAAGCAAGGTCCGCTTGGCGATCTTAAATTGTTGGCCCGTTGGCACCAGGAGGGCAAAGACGCGTGCGTCGTGCGGCTGATTGAACAACTTAATTTGTGTATCGGGACCTTCACCGTGAGCTAGCTGGTTGTTGGAATCGTGGGCTGGTGGAAACCTGGGGACTTCTCAAACCAACTTTCAATTTGCTTTGCCGCTTCATGGGCTGACCGCTCGTCTTTCAGCCGCACGGTGGCATTTCCGCCTTTCATTTCCAGCACAGGCAGTTTGTTGAGCATCTCCCTCGCCTGAGCGTCAGACACACCGAGAACCTGTGTTAAGGCTGCAATCTGAATCCAGATGTCGAGTTGACCGATGGGACTGTCCTTGCGCTTTCCAGAGACATTGACTCCCAGAACCATCTTCCAACCTTTGCTCTCAGGGTTCTCACGCCAATACCGGAAAGAACCCTCGAAAGCGTTCGCAGCTTGTTCGGAAGCATACTTATCGTCCTTGCCGAGGGCTCGAAACGCTTCAACCATTGGAAGAACTTGCCGAGCAGTTGCCATAGCTAGCAGTTCCGAAACGGTGGGCTCCCGTCGAGACGTTGTCGCCGATTGCAGCACGCTTTCGGCAACCAGAACCGACCGCGCCAAAAGCTCTTGACCAGTAGACAGCTTGGCATACCGAAAGAAAACGGCGTTTAAGTTGACCGAATAACGCTGCGCAAGATAGTTGATGATTCTCTCCGCCGCAGCATCCAAGGCTGATCCGACAAGAAGAATGCGATGGTTATGCGGACTGATCGCTGGCAGGTCTCTGCCAAACTTGTCTGCGAACGCTTCGTCAAGTGGCCGCTGCAAATGATCCTCAGCAATTTCCAATAGCTCCCTCTCGGTTATCTTGTCCAACCAAGAAGCGTAGTCCAACGCCTGTGCAACCGCTTCGCGCGGTGCCATGCCTCGCTTTAGTTCCACGATCACCAACTCGCCATCCGGTTGAATGGCCAGCAGGTCCAGCCGACCAACACTCTGAACCTCTTTCTGCCGTGCGACAATTAGCAAATCGTCGCCGAGAATATCGGGGCACTCCACGATCCAGCTTTCCAGTTCCGATTCCAAATGCTCGGACGCCAGAGCCGCATCCCCTACGGCCTTTACGTGATTATCCGAGATTTCCCAGACCTTGATTTCAGTGCCCATAGAATCTCCTAACTGTCGCTGCCGTAATTGGAGATTTCATTCTCTGACTGCAAGAACGTCCACATTCTACATCGACTGCCAGGTGCAAGCCATGTCGCCTATTCGTTGATCGGGTCCTGATTGGGAAATTTAGGACACTACTAGGCATCGGGCGATGCGGCGATTATCTCGCAGGCGGAAATGCCTGAGTTTCAGGTCTGCGGAACTGCCGGAAAGCCTTTTCGGCGCCTTTCGTGGAGACAATCTTTCAATGCGCCAGCCACTGGTAACTCACAAAGGCCAGCCTTTTGCTGTCAGGCGACCATGAAGGTACATTGATGGTTCCCTGCCCTCCAAAAAGTTTCGCCAGCACGCTGAACTTTCCGTCCGGCAGGGACATCAGCCGCAACATCACGTCCTTGTCTTCCGGATGGCCTTTCACGCTGGCGTCGTAGGAGAGAAACACCATCCATTTTCCATCCGGTGAAATGTGCGGAAACCAGTTGTTGTATTCATCGGACGTAACCTGTTCCTGCTCGGCGCCGTCGGCGTGCATCCGCCAGATCTGCATCTTCCCGGTGCGCTCGGAATTGAAGTAGATGTACTTCCCGTCGGGGGAGTAATCCGGCCCGTCGTCGAGGCCCGGGGCGGTGGTCAGCCGATTTTCCTCGCCGCCGGTCACGGGAATCGTATAAATGTCGAAATTCCCGTTGCGCTCGCCGACGAATGCGAGGGTCTGGCCATCGGGCGACCATCCGTGCCAGTAGGAAGGAGAATTCTGTGTCAGCCGCTTCGGTGTGCCACCGCCGATCGGCAGGACATAGACAAGCGAGCGGTGCTCTTCCTGCGATTGATCGCTGACCGCCAACAAACGGCCGTCCGGAGAAATTCCGTGGTCGTTATTGCAGCGGTTCGCAAAGCCGGTGTTGATCGTTTCGGGCGTGCCGCCAGCGACGGCAATCTTCTCAATGTGCCCATTGCGGTTGAAGAGCAGCGAAGCGGCGTCGCGCGACCAGTTTGGTGCCTCAAACCGGCCCGGGGCGATGTAAACGACGCGGCGATCCGTCGAGTCAATCGCGATGGTCTCCAGGGAACTGTAAAGTGCGGGCTGGCCGGATATCGCCGCCGGCGTCTGCAACGCGACATTCGTAAAGACGGCCTTTTCCACGAGGTCCTTTTCATGCGAGCACACGCCGATGCCCACATAGTACGTGCCGTGAATCGGAACGCGGATCGAACCACCGGCAGCCTGCAAAGGGTCGCTGCTTTTTCCGAGCAGCATGTAAACGTAGTCGCCGCGTTTTTCCAGTTGCAGGCGGCGCGGGGCGGAAAGGTTCGCCTGGATTTCGTGCGTGGTGGCTCCCTTCTCCTCCCGATACTGCAATGACGTCAGACCTTCTCCGTGCAGGGCCACATCGGCATACGCCGAATCGGCGTCGAGCGTCTGCCGGATCATGAGCACGGCCTTTCGATGGGGATTCTTGCCTTGGCCCAGAAAGTTGACGTCGGCCGCCAGCGATACATCTCCGGAGACTTTCTTCCAGACAAAATGGAAAGCATCCGCGGCAAACCACATGTTTTCGCCGCTGCCGGCAATGGTATAGCTCTGCTTGCCGGCATCATAAACCACCGAACCTGGATGGAGAACCGCGCCTACGTCGCCGTGTCCTTCGAATATTCCAATGGCCTCAGCTCCCGGTCTGGCGTCGAGTTCTGCCCGCATGCCCAAAACGAGCAGCGCGCTTGCCACCAACAAAAGAAGTCGCGACATTTTCGCCTCCACTTCACGATCTTATTGCACTCCCGTTTCGCCCAGCTTCCGCAATCGCTCCGTCACGTTCAATAAAGCCCTCCCATCGTGATATGCGGCTTTCCAGATTTCGCCCTTCGCGGGGCTGATGGGCTTGCCGTTCGGCAAGATCGTTCCGTACACGCCGTGGAATTCCGGATCAATCTGGAATTTCCTGATGAATTGCCATTGGTGCTGGAAGGCCTTCCAGTAGCGGTCGTCGTTTCGGCCAGAGCGTTCGTGCATCATTAAGAGCGCATTCAGCCCCTCGAACTGCACCCACCACTCTTTCGCTTTATCTTCCGGCTTGCCGTACGTCGTGCCCTCGCGGAAAAAGCCGCCGTCCGTCGAATCCCAACCATAGGTCAAGGCATGGTCCACGAGCATCTTGGCCATGCGTTCTGTTCTTGGATCGTGTCCTTGGCCCAGGGCGTCTTCGGCTTCAAGCATCAAGTAAGCGGCCTCGACGTCGTGCCCGTACGAGTCGTGGTCGGGAAATGCTCGCCATTCATTCGTGAAATAGAGATTCATGGCCCCAGGATCGACGCACACTTTGTCCCGGATGATGGCCAGCAATTCTTGCAGACGGCTGCGCAGCGTGTCGTCTTTCCAAACTTCGTAAAGTTGTGCGTACGCCTCGAGCAGGTGAATGTGCGTGTTCATCGACTTGTAGCCGACGGGAAAACTTGCGACCGGGAGTAGTTCGATCGTTCCGGTTTCGGGATGCCCGGCGATTGGCTTACCGTCGCGAGTGAGCCATTCGAAGTACCCGCCATTCCTGGCGTCGTGCGCGTGGTCTTCAATCCATCGGAATGCGCGCCGGCACAATTCCAGCGCCTGAGGATCGTGCGTGGCCTGGTACTCCGCCGCGGCCCCGTAGAGCGCGAAACTGATGCCGTAGAGGTGCTTCCCATCCGTATAGAATGGCGATATCTTGCCGTCATCCTGAAGCCCCCAGTAAAACCCGCCGTCCTGCTTGTCCCACAAAACATTCTTTAAGTAGTCCAGGCCATGGCGGGCAAAAGGAAGGAATTCGTCCTGGAGTTCTGGCCGGCGTAGCGAAATCGTCGAAGCCACCCAGGTCATGCGACCCTGGAAAACGGAGAATTTCCCCATGCTGGTCTCGGGCTTCCAATCGCGCGAAAAGTTAGAGTGGAACCCGCCATTCTCCTTGTCGACAGTTCGTGGGAACCATACGCCCAGAACATCCTGGCGCAGCATGGTCTCCGCTTCGTCCTGGAATTTCCGGTAATTCTCGCTGTTTGCCGGCAGGTAGGCGATTTTCGCCGGCGCTGCTGGCTTTTCGTCTGCCGACTGTTGCGAGGCGGCGGGCATTGGGATTATCACTGCCAAGCGGAATAGAACGGATGCCATTCGTACAGCGATTTTCTGCCACATGAAATCCTCACTCGTCTTCTCCTTCTCAGCCCAGAGTCCACTGCCTTCTGCAGTCCAAAAGCCGTACTGGCCGAGGTCTCGGGTGCGAATCGCGATGCTAAGGCTTCTCCGGCAACAGGTTCCCCTACTTCACGAAGTCTCGACGCGTCCTGGCTACCCGGGTCGATTATATTCCACACTCCCAGAGAGTCATTAGAATATCGTTTGTCTTTGGGGGGATTTGGCGGCTGTGGTGTTGCCATCCGGTTAGTAGCTTGGGTGCGTTAGAACTATCACTCGCAGCCCCTTCGCGCGTGTCTTCCATCACACCCTCATTTATCAGGATTGGATTACAATATAGGGACATTGAGGGTATCGGCTCGTTGGCGTGGCGAGTCCATACCGTTCTTCGAGGAGACTCCTTAAGTGGGGTCTGGACCAAATTATGAAAGCGACGAAAGCATCCCGCATCCGAAACTCGGGTGCTGTTACACTCCGGGCAGTTGCGGAGCATCTGGGCTTGACAGCCGGCACGGTCTCCGCGGTGTTGAACGACTCGCCAGCGGCGCGTTCCATTCCGGCACATACCCGGGCGCGCGTCCTGGATGCCGCACGTGAGCTGAACTACCGCCCGAATTTCTTCGCACGTTCGCTGCGCGTAAAGCGCAGCCTTACCGTGGGTGTCATCGCCGAGGAGATTGGGGATGCTTACGGCAGCCTGGTCTGCAGCGGTATCGAAGCCTATCTCCGGGAGAACAACTACTTTTTCCTGACCGTGGCCCATCGCCACGACCCGAAACTCTTGCGGACATACGCGCAGCTGTTGCAGTCTCGCGGCGTTGAGGGAATCATTACCATTGATACGTCGATTGACAAAGAGCCGCTGCTGCCCACCGTCGCGGTTGCGGGCCATCAAAAAGTGGGAAACGTCACCAACATCATTTTGGACCACCACCGCGCCGCCGAGCTGGCCCTCGGCCACTTGAAAGAACTGGGCCATCAGAACATTGCCTTTTTGCGCGGCAATCTGGACAGCTCAGACGCCGTTTCGCGCTGGGATGCCATTCAGGAAGTTACGCGCGAATTCGGCATCTGCATCCGGCCCGAGCTGGTCGTCCAACTGGAAGGAAGGGAATCAGCTGCGAAGCTGGGCTACCCGTCTGGCAAGGTGCTTCTCGCGCGGAATGTACCGTTCACCGCGCTTTTCGCCTACAACGATATTTCCGCGATCGGCGCCATGCGGGATTTTCAGCAAGCCGGGCTGCGTGTCCCGCAGGATGTCTCCGTCGTAGGATTCGATGACATCACTCTGGCATCATATTCCATTCCGCCAATTACCACGGTTCGGCAGCCGCTCATGAAAATGGGACGCATTGCCGCGCAGACGTTGCTCGACCGCATCGAAGACCGTGCTCCATTCGTCCCGGAAATTGCCATTGAACCGGAGCTGGCTGTCCGCGCCTCCACCGCGCCGCCGCCCGCGTAACGGGGCCGCGCAACGCATAGCAGGCAATATAGAGGTAGCAAATCACCGGCAGCACAAACGCGTAATGCACGCCGCTGCGCTCCACAATAGTACCTTGCGCTACCGGGATAATAGCTCCACCGACGATGGCCAAGGTCAGCCTGCCAGAACTGATTCCATTAAGTGTTCGCGGAGCGTTCGCTACGGGTCTTCGATCCGCTGACCGCGAAGAAGAGAATATACAAATAGCAGAAGGTGGCCGCAATGAGGGCATAGTGGATTCCTTGCCCCCAACTGGTCTCTCCCTGACTCATCGTTGGATAGTAATTACGGTTGATCAGATCCGCGGCTTTACCCACGATCAAGGGAATGATTGCTCCGCCGACGATGGCCATATTCAAAATGCCCGAGCCGTCGCCCGTAAGCGGACCCAATTCAGCGATCCCCATGGTAAAGATGCAGGGGAACATGATCGAGTTGAAAAGCCCAACGGCCAAGATGGACCACATCGCCACATGTCCACTAGTTGTGACCGAGATTGTGACCAGGAGGCCAGCCATGATTGCGGCCAGCGCCAACAGTTTTCCGGGTTTTATTTTTTGCAGGAGAGCTGACCCGATGAAACGGCCGATCATCGCCCCGAGCCAGTATATGGAGATATACTTTGCGGCCTCTGCACTCGCTGCGCGATATCGAATCGCCGCGTCCGGAATGCTGGTTGAGGAGATAAAGCCGCCAATATTGTCCAGCGCGAGATAATTGCCGATGGAGCTCCCTATGGCAACTTCGGCGCCCACGTACACAAAAATTCCGATTGCGCCAAAAACCAGATTGGGGTGCTTCCAAACAGAATCATTCAGGTGTTCACCCAAGTGGTGTTGAGCGGCCGAAATTGTGGGCAGCTTGGCTAACCCGATACCAATCGCGAGGAGCGTAAGAGCTGTCGCAAAGAAATAAACATAAAGCTTGACCACGGCATTGGCTTCCGTTGATGTATTCAGATTTGCCGCAGCAGCCGTGGTTCCGAGAATCAACCTCGCACCGATCCAGGGGAATACGGCCGTACCGAGAGAGTTAAATGCTTGCGTAAGATTCAGCCGGCTGGAGGCGGTTTGCGGCTTCCCCAAGATGGCCACGTAGGGATTCGCCGCTACTTGGAGAATCGTAATTCCCGTCGCCAAAATGATCAGAGCTGCGAGCAAAAATGGGAATGAAGGAATTCTGGCCGCAGGATAGAAAGCAAGGCAGGCCACCACCATGGTAAACAGACCCACCACGATTGCTTTTTTGTAACCGATCCAATCGATGATCTTGGACGCTGGGATTGAGAAAATAAAATATGCAGAAAAAAATGCGGTTTGGACCAGCATGCTGGCGGCAATCCTTATCTTGAAAACGTGTTGGACATATAACACCAGAACGTCGTTCAGAGAGGTGAGAGAACCCCACATGAAGAACAGAGTGGTCAGAATTGCCAGCGGACCAATGTAGCTTGGCGGTGCTTTTTCTATTGCCTTCGGGCTCTCGGTGATTACGTTCGCCATCGTTTGGGTATTCCTTTCGTTCCCTCTCAAGCCACTTCCAACGCTAGATCATCCTAGATATTGACACACCCGTAGCCGGAGTCGAAAGCTTTCCCGTCACACCCTCTTGGGCGGGAAGAACCTGCGATCATTACCGGGACAAAAAAGGCGGCCGCGAAAGGCCGCCGCGATTTGGACATTCCCGGCGGAGTCAAGTGTGGGAAGTCACGGCCTCCTTTTTCCCTGCCACGTGCGCCAGACCCGCTTCCAGCACATCCAGTCCCTCGTCGAGCTGCTCATCGGTGACAACCAGCGGCACGAGGATCCGCATGACGTTGCCGAGGGTTCCCGCCGTGATGGTGATGAGACCGTGTTCGTAGGCGTGGTGCGCCAACTCTTTGGTTTCCGCCCCGGCGGGCTCACGGGTTTCGCGGTCCCGGACGAGTTCAAAGGCGCACATGCCGCCGAGCGCACGAACATCACCGATCAGAGACCATTTTTTCTGCCATTCCTTTACGCGCTCCTCGAAACGCTTCCCAATGGCAATGGAACGCGCCAGCAATCCGCCTTTTTCAATGGCTTCAATGGAAGCAAGCGCAGCGGCACAGGCTGCCGGGTTCCCGGCAAACGTGCTGCCGAGTCCGCCGGGAATCGCGGCGTCCATAATCTCCGCGCGTCCGGTTACGCCACCAATGGGCAATCCGCCGCCAACCGACTTCGCTGTAGTAATCAAGTCCGGCTCAATGCCGAAATGCTCGGTGGCAAAGAATTTTCCGGTGCGGCCGATTCCGGATTGCACCTCGTCCGCGATGAGCACAATGCCGTATTTGGTGCAGATCTCGCGCAGCACGGAAAAAAACTCCTTGGGCGGGACAACGAACCCGCCTTCGCCCAGGACGGGCTCCGCAATGATCGCAGCGACAGATTCGGCTCCAACCACGCGGCGAAATGTATCTTCCAGATGCCGCGCACAAAACATATCGCATGCGGGATACGTCTTGCTGTAGGAGCATCGATAGCAATACGCGTAGGGAATGCGATACACCTCCGGCGCGAATGGAGCGAATCCCGCTTTGTACGGATTTATCTTGCTCGTAAGCGTCATGGTCAGAAGCGTGCGCCCATGAAATGCATCCTCGAACGCAATCACGGCCGGGCGCTTGGTGTAGGCGCGCGCGATTTTGACCGCGTTTTCCACGGCTTCCGCGCCCGAATTAATGAACATCGTTTTCTTAGGCCCGCTGATGGGAGCGAGGGCATTGAGTTTTTCGGCGAGGGCGATATAAGACTCGTACGGAGTCACGCCAAAGCAGAGATGCAGGAACTGGTCCACTTGATGGTGAACTGCCTGCGTCACCAGCGGGTGGCGGTGGCCAACATTTAGGCACCCAATGCCGCCGGCAAAATCAATGTAGCGATTCCCATCAACGTCCTCGATCCATGCTCCTTCCGCCTTCGCCGCAAAGATGGGCGTTACAAGGGACGGCCCCCGCGGAATGGCGGCTTCCCGCCGGGCCAGCAGCGCTTTGGACTTGGGCCCGGGGATTTCTGTGCGAATGTGAATGGTTTTCATGGTTCCTTGTTCCTTTGTCCGAAATTCAGGCGATCCCTTCTTGATGCTCAGTACCAGCCAATCGGCGCTTCGTCGAGATTGAGGAAAACCTGTTTGGTCTCCAAATATTCCTCGAGACCCCACGGCCCGAGCTCTCTTCCGAACCCGGACTGTTTGTATCCGCCCCACGGCGCTTCCACGTAGGTGGGTTGCATGTGATTGACCCACACGATGCCCGCGCGAATGGACTTGACCACGCGGAACGCTTTATAAATATCGCGCGTCCATACTGCCGCGGCCAATCCATACGGCGTGTCGTTGGAGATGCGGATGGCCTCCGCTTCGTTTTCGAAGGGGATCACGCTGGCCACAGGACCGAAAATCTCCTCGCGGGCAATGCGCGCGGAGTTTTGCACGTCATAAAAAATAGTAGGTTCGACGTAGTAGCCCTTGGCGAAAGCCTTGGCCCTTCCCCCGCCAATCGCGGTCTTAGCCTCTTTCTTGCCGATTTCGAGATACGAGGTCACGCGGTCGTACTGTTCCTTGCTGACCAGCGGTCCCATTTTAGTGTCGCGATCCAGCGGCGGCCCCAGTTTGATGCACTTGGCCTTTTGCGTCATGGCCTCCACGAATTTCGTGTAGATCTTCTTTTCCACCAGTACGCGGCTGCCAGCGGAGCAGACTTCACCCTGATTGATGAACACTCCAAAAAGCGCGCCATCCACCGCCGCTTCCCAATCCGCGTCGGCAAAAAGACGTTTGGGGATTTGCCGCCCAATTCCAGCGTCACGCGCTTCAGTGTATCGGCGGCGCTCTTCACAATGATTTTTCCGACCGCGGCACTCCCGGTGAACGCCACCTTATCCACGCCCGGATGCGCGACCAGTGCCGCACCCGTGACTTCACCCACACCGTTCACGACGTTGACGACGCCTGGCGGCAACCCTACCTCCTCGAACCAGCTCGCCAGTTCCATCGCCGTCAGCGGCGTCTGCTCCGCCGGCTTCAGCACACACGTACACCCCGCGGCGATCGCCGGCGCCAACTTCCACGCCGCCATCAGAAGCGGGAAATTCCATGGAATAATCTGCGCGGCGACACCCACCGGCTCGCGCAACGTAAAGCTCAGCGCGTTCGCGGGTACCGGATTGACGTGGCCCATCACTTTATTCGCAAGGCCGCCGTAATATTCAAAGCAGGTGGCCACGTCAGCCAGGTCATATTCGGCTTCCACGATAGGCTTGCCGCAGTTGCGCGCTTCGAGCTCCGCCAGCATCGCGGAGTTTTGCCGGATCTTGTCAACGATCTTGAAGAGGATGCGGCCACGATCCTGCGCCGTGGTTTGCGGCCATGGCCCGGAGTCAAACGCGGCGCGCGCGGCGTGCACTGCTTTTTGCACATCCGCGGCAGTTGCCGAGGCCACGTGAGCAATCACTTCTTCGGTGGAGGGATCAAAGACGGGAAAGGTCTCGCCGGAGGAACTGGCCGCCCATTGCCCATTGATATAGTTCTGGTAGGTTTTCACCGTTGGTTTTGCCGTAGTGGACATAAACCACCTCCCGAATTCTTTTCTTTAGACTACCGGAGAATTCGCAGCCAATTTGCGCGCCGTTTTACGGCTTCCATACACAAAAAAGAAAAATGCCGCCAGCCCGATGAAAAACAGGGTGCCGCCAAACATCCAAATCTCATAACGCATCAGCGACTTGATCTGCTGAGCAGGGAAAAACGCCAGCGCAATCCCGAGAATAGTCGTCAAAAGTCCGAAGCCACCCGCCAGCGCCAGTGTCGTCCGGCCGTAATGGCCGCGCACAAAGTTTTCACCCAGCGCAATTTTCAGCAGCGCGCCAAACATGTACAGAAAGGGAATAAGTTGGAGCACCACGGCAAGCGATAAAAGTTGCTGAAATGTTTCCTGCACTCCGCCCGTCGATCGAAAATTGATAATCACCAATATGAGCGAAACTGTGGCGTGCACGATCAGCGCCGCATACGGCGTCGCATACTTCGGATGAATCCGCCCCAGCCAGGCCGGCATGTAGGAATCGAGGCCCGCGACAAACGGTATGCGCGCCGACCCGCCCAGCCACGCCGAACCGATCCCTGCAATTGAAAGACTCAACAAAAGCGCGAACGGTGGCACAATCCACCCGACGTTCAGCCGCCCAGCCATGTGGCTCACCGCCTGCACAATTCCCTCGAGCACGCTGATGCTGTCCTTGCTCACTGCAATCAGCAAGGTGAGGGTCGCGCCGATATACAGCAGCCCGGAAAGGACGCCGCCCCAGGCCACTGCTCCCGGCATGTTCTTCTTCGGATTCTCGATTTCGTCGCCCATAACCGAGGCAAGTTCCAGTCCCACCAACCCGAAGCAGATCACGCCAAAAGAATTCAAAACCGAGCGAGGATTCGCGGGAATTTGGAAATCGGCCCAGTGAACGGTCGTACCAAACTTCATGTACACGATCAGTCCCAGCCCCATCAGCAAAAATGCGGCCACGAACGTGCCAATGCCGCCGATATTATTGACCCACTTGCCCACGCCAAGTCCCATGATGTTGAGGATCACCAGCAGGGCCAGCAACCCTACCGAAGCCGCCAAGGCAAAATTCTTGTTGTCGGCAAGACCCGCGTGGCTCGGGCCCAGCACGAACACGGAAACGCCGACGAAATACAGCATCACCGTCGGCACGTACATCATGTTGTTCGTCCAGTAGCACCACCCCGACAGAAAGCCATGGAAATCGCCGAACACTTCCTTGGCCCACAGATAGACGCCGCCTTCGCCGGGATAGCGGTGAGCCAATTCGATTACGGCGATTCCCTGCGGCCAGAAAAACAGCAAAAGAGAGATCAGCCAGAGCCAGACCGTCACCCCGCCGTTGGCGGCAATGGAAGGCAGCACGTTGAGGTTAAAAACAGCAACAACAAAAAGCAGCACGAGGTCACGACGCCCGAGCACCCGCTTTAAATGTGGCCGCCCGGCTTCCGAAGCCGGCGAAGCGGCTGGCGTTGTGGTGACCTCGCTCAATCCCGTTGCTCCTTACTGTCCCGCCACACCGGCAGATTGTGCGCCGCGTTCCTGCTGCGTCTTGGCCAGCCCGGGTGCGACTTCCTCAAACACCGCGAGGTGCTTCTCGATGTCCGCGTTGGTGTGCTGCACGGAGACGGTCCACTGTTCATCCCACCAGTAGGGCATCGCCAGGACGCCGCGATTGACCATGCCAAACCAGAATTGCCGCCACAGGTCCACATCAATCTTCAACCAGTCGCGGTAGTTCCGGATTTCCTGCGGGTACAGCATCAATGCACCGTTGACCCCTGCCTGGGCCACATACGCCTTCAGGCCAGTCTTCCTCAGGATCGCGCGGTAGCCCTCCGCCAGTTTCTTGCTGAGTTTATTCACGTGCGCATAGTTCTCGCGGGTGAGAACTTCACGGAAGGTCGCCAGGCCCGCAGCCATGGCGAGGCGGTTCGTGTTGTACGTGCCGCCGTGGAAAACCTTGTGCTGGGCGATGAGGTCCATCACCTGACGGCCCGCGCCAAAAGCCGCCAGCGGCACCCCGCCGCCAATGGACTTCGCCAGCGTGATGATGTCGGGCTTCACGCCAAAGTACTCGCTGGCGCCGCCCCAACAGAGCTTCGCGCCGGTCTTCACTTCATCGAAAATCAGCAGCGCGCCATTATTGTTGCAGATTGCGCGCAGTCCTTCCAAGAAGCCAGGCTGCGGCATGCATATGCCGACATTCATCATGATGGGTTCCAGAATGATGGCCGCGATCTGGCCGGGAAACTGCTTGAAGCGGTTTTCCACGCTGGGGAGATTGTTGAACGTGGCCACAGTCACGTTTTCAAGGACGGCTTTGATCACGCCCTGCCCGGCGGGCACGGAATTCGGCGCATTGATATCGCCGATGTCCTCTGCCTTCGGTTTCACGCTGACGAGCGCGGTGTCGTGCAGGCCGTGGTAGCCACCCTCAAAGCGCAGGATTTTGTCGCGGCCCGTGGCGGCACGGGCGATGCGGCAAGCATGCATGGTCGCTTCCGTGCCGCTGGAACCGAAGCGCACCATCTCGACGGGATAGCGCGCGCAGATTTCCTCGGCCAGTTCGGCTTCCATGTCGTGGGGCATGCCGAAGGTCGTGCCGTTCTGCAAAGCCCACTGGATAGCCTTGACCACCGCCGGATGGCCATGCCCGGCCATCAGCGCGCCAAAGCACAGGTTATGGTCGAGATATTCGTTCCCGTCCATATCCACGATCTTGCTGCCATGGCCTTCGGCCACAAAGATTGGGTATGGATCGTAAGCGCGGTAGTTGCTGGCTACACCGAGGGGGATGCGTTTCTCTGCTTTCTTGTGGGCTTGCGCGGATTTCGGCGTGCGCTTCTCGTAAAGAGCGAGTTCCTTCTGTAGAGCTTCTTGCATTTGCATACTCCATCCAGGCTGGCCTTCCTAAGTGGTCACCTGTGGCAGGTCTGTTCCCTGCGGTCAGTTTGAGCGAGGTAAACTACGAGGTTCGTGGGACGTACTGCGAACCCATTTTACGCCATCCTCTGCGTTGGAAGCCAAGCGCGAGAACGGTTCCGCGCGACTTCGCAATTCCGTATGTACACGAAAGCACCCCGGCCTCTCCGGGGCTGCCTTCAGTTCTTTCCCAACGGTCAAAAACTAAACTTCAAGCCAAACTGAATCAGTCGCGGGTCACGCACCTTCAGGAATTGCCCAAACGTGGAATCGGCGACGTTGCCATCGGTACTGAAAAACTGTGAGTGGTTCAGGATGTTGTAAACCTCGGTGCGGAATTCCATTTTCAGACGCTCACCGAACATCGTGTCTTTGAAAAATCCCGCGTCCCAATTATTGATCGGCGGATTGCAGCACAAGGTGCGGGGAGATGTTCCGATCGTGCCCAATGTGGCGGTGTCGCTGAAAAGGGCGGGATTAAATACATATCCTCCAGTTTTCCGAGGGTCTTCGGTAACAAATTTCCCGAGCAAGTCTGGCTCGCCAGGAGCAATGAAACCGCTGGTGCTGCCCTGCAGTTCATTATCGCTGCCCGAGGTCATGCGGATCGGGAAACCGGTCTGGTAGGTGTAGATTCCGGAAATTTGCCAACCATCCAGTAGCTTGCCCTTGAATCCCTCCAATTTCGGCACCGGCAAATCCCACACCGCGTTGAATACAAACCGGTGGCGTGCGTCAAACAGGGAGGGGCCATATGTAGAGTTGTAGTTCAAGGGGTTTACAATTTCTTCGAAGCTCGAGGCGTTGTCCAGCGATTTGCTGAATGTATAAGCCGCCTGGAACTGCAATCCATTCGAGTACCTTTTCTCCAGCATGGTTTGCAGTGAGTTGTAATTCGATTTGGCAACCGAATCTTCGCTGAAGATGCTGCTGAAGATGGGAACACCATCCACCGGGCACCCTGCCCCACCGACTGGATTGCAATGCGGCGAGGAGTAGGGGCGCAATCCCACAAGGTCAATCAGAGTGCCAGTCCCAGCGGCGCCGGTAACCATGCAATTGGAAGGAGCATTGACCGCCGGGCACGGAATGTTCTGACCATTCGGGCCGCCGCCGATGTAGGGAAGGTGTAGAGTCTGCCCAGCAGGAAGCGTGAACGTATATTGAGAATCTTCACCAAATGGTCCGCAGTCCACACCGATTAAGTTCTGCTGGAACATGGCATCTATGTCCACGCAGGTCTGAGGATTAGCAAAGTTCACGTCGTGGATGGCCAGCAACCGGTGTCCTTGCGAACCCACATAACCCACTTGCAGTAGGATGTCGTGGGGAAGTTGCCGCTTGATGGTCAAGTTGTATTGCGCGGAATATTGGGTGCGCAGAGTCGTCGGAAAATCGCCGAACAACACCGCGCCGCGGAACAACGACCAATCGGTGGGCGTGCCCTGTGACGGACTCAGAATGCCATTCGCGGGATTGGGGTGAAGCACTCCCGACTGATCCACGAATGGTGTACTGAAGAGAGGATTTGAGACGGAATTACTAATGCCGAAGGGAGGTTCGGCAACGAACTGTTCTAGGACGAGTTGTTCGATGGGATTATAGAACAATCCCCAACCCATGCCGACACTCGTCTGACCCGGGCCGCCGGTCAGTTTTGCCAAAGCGCCATCTTTCCAGCCGGGACTCCAGTTCAGCCCAAGCCGCGGAGCGAAAGCCTTGTAGTAATTGTTGAAGAGCCCGTTGGGAACGCCTTTGTCACCGGGAAACACCAGTCCCGTCGGCTGTACGCCCGTGTTAGTGCAATCGGGCGTGGTCCCCGCCGGCAGAAACTGCGCAAAGTAGGTTTGGCTTGCCTGAGACAGCTGACAGGGATACTTTGTCGTGTCTTCCCCGGGGTGGAAGACTTGCACCTTCTTGCCCGTATCTGTCAGCGGTGTGTTCATCTCCCAGCGCAAACCGTAATTCAGCGTCACCATCGGCTTGATCTTCCAACTGTCCTGCACGAAGAGATAAATCGAAGTGCTGCGGATTCGCTCCGAGTTTCCCGAGCCCTGTGTATAACTGTTGGGCAGACCGAGGAGATAGTCCGGATAAAGGTCGGAGGATCCTGCTGGATTGCTCGGATTCGAGGTCACGGCGGCCAAATCATTGGTGCCACCAGTGGTGAACGTGATATCTCCCGCGACGTTGTAATAAACCGTTTGGTCGAATTTCTGATAGCGGACGTCGCCGCCAAATTTGAAACTGTGGCTGCCGATGATCTTGCTGTAGTTATCCGTGAATTGAAATGTATTGCCTGTTTGCGGCAACTGACCTTCGAAGTTATTGCCATAAAGAACCGTCGAGGTGTTGAAGTTGACTTCCGGAACCCCTTCCAGCTTCGAGCCCAGATTGGGATGAATTCCGCAGCCGAATCCTGGGCATGCTGGAGTCGCGCCCAGGGAATTGCCGCTGCCATCCACTAATGAGGTATCGGACGTTCCCGTAAAGCAGAATGCGGAGACCGCACCCGTGCCGCAAGAAGCTGTCACATTGTTCGTTCGCGTCGGCGTGTAGAATTTCGGCTCGGCCTCCCGGAACCATGTGAACCGTAATTCATTCACGGCGCTCGACCCGATGGTGGACGTGTGGCTCACGTTCAGTTGCTGAGCACGAATAATGATCTCTCCCGGAAAGTTGCCCAGCAAAGCCCCCGCCGCTTGAAAGTGCGAGAAGGGATCAAGGGTGTCAGAGTTGTCGTAATAGTAGTAAACGGAGGTCTTCTGGTTGTTGGAAAAGTTGTGGTCCACGCGAAACTGGAACTGGTTTCCAAACTCCGTCTGCTTCGTGACGTCCTGCGTCTGGCCGCTCGTGTTATTCGAGGAACCAGGTATGTACTGCAATAGGTTGACAGCCACGGGGTCAAAACACTGCGTTGGGATTGTGCTCGTGTAAACATTACCCGTCGGCACTGCGGGAAAAAGATCATTCCAATTCACAGTGGTGGGAGTAGGCAACGATGCCCCATTTATCACACTTTGCAACAGCGCTTGCTGGCCTGTGCTGAGACTTGGATTTGTGCTTCCACTCCCGCATCGTTGCTGCAAAATATTGGCTACTGTTGCATTCGCCAAAGTGCCCTGGAAGACCTGCGTGGCACCGGGAGCGCCGGGGAAGATTCCTTGCAATTCGCCGACCGTTGGCACCGGCACCTGTTGCGAAACGATGCCCTGCACGATGCGCCGCCCTTCATAGGAGGCGAAGAAGAAGGTCTTGTCCTTGAGGATCGGACCGCCGAACGTGCCGCCAAACTGGTTCTGCTTAAACGGCGGCTTGGGAGTGGGGTTCAACGTGAAGCCGTGGGCGTTTAAAACGTCATTTCGGAAGAATTCGTAGATGCTGCCGTGATACTCATTGGTGCCGGACTTCGTCACCACGTTGATCACTGAGCCCGAGTTGCGCCCGTATTCGGCGTCAAACGTGTTACTCAACACGCGGAATTCTTCGATGCTGTCCGGGGACGGTTGCACGGCCGGCAGGTTCGCGAACATGTCATTGCTGTCACCGCCGTTCACCGAATAGTTGTTTGACCGTCCGCGCCCGCCATTCACGGTGACGACGCCGGCCTTATCGGAACCGAAAAAGAGATCATTTCCGATCTGCGACTGCACGCCCGGCTGTAGCTGCAGCAATTGGAAGGGGTCGCGCTTGTTCAACGGTAGTTGCGTCACCGAGCGTTCTCCCACGACCGCGCCAAGCTGTGTGGTCGTAGTGTCAATCACCGGCGGCTCGCCCGTCACTTCCACCGTTTCGGTTGCGCCGCCGACTTGTAACGCGACGTCCGCAGTGACCACCTGGTTCAGGTCCACAGCGATCTCTTTGCGCACAAACTTCTTGAATCCGGTCTGACTGACGTTCAATTCATAAGCTCCAACGGGAACCTCAAGGAACTGGTATTCACCCGTGGCGCTCGTGGTGGTATCTCGAGACACGTTCGTCGCTGCATTGATCAAAGTAACAGTCGCCCCGACAATTGCGCCTCCACTTTCATCCGTGACCGTCCCGCGGATGCGCCCGCCCGTGCTCTGCGCGCCGGCGCATGGTACAGACATCAGAAACACCATGGAAAAGAGGGCCGCGAGAAAAATATTCCGGCAGCAGACAGACTTCGCTGGCGCAAGGCGCGATGATTGATTCATCTAAAAGCACTCCTAATTTCACAAGAACCGTAAGCGATTTTTGCGATTCTTCGTGGTTGCTAGCGGCCCGGGAACCTTACTATAATCCAGCAAACTTAGAGAAAGCGGGGAGCCGTGTCAAGTAGAAAGAATTTCTCCAAGTCATCGGATTCTTTGGGCGGATCGGGCCTCCTGCGGATCTCGGAGGTCGCGCGCCATTTGAAGATTTCTTCCTCGGCGCTGCGCTCCTGGGAAGCGCTGGGGTTGGTCACCCCGCAGCGCACGCAGAGCCGCTATCGCATGTACACGGAATCCGATGTGCGCCTGTTGCAGCGCGCCATCTTTCTGCGCCGGGCCCGTGGACTCAATCCTCCCGCCATCGTCCACGTCCTCAAGAAACAAGGTCTGGTCGAGAGTCCCGCCGACGCCCCGCAACTCCCCGGCCAGCGATTCCGCCGTTTGCGCCTGCATCGCGGGCTTTCACTCGCGCAAGTGGCCCGCGCCACCCGCGTCTCGGTTGGTTTTCTCAGCGCGCTGGAACGCGGCCAGATGCACTCCTCGGTGGCCACGCTGCGCCGCCTCGCACGATTCTATAAAACCAGCATCCTGTCGCTGTTTGGCGCCAACGGCGAGACGCCACGCCTTGTTCGCCCGGAGCACCGCAAAGTCCTCGAAACCTCTCCCGGCGTGCGCATGGAACTCCTGGCCTGGGGCAACACCGCGATGGAGCCACACCTGTTCCGCATCAAACCCGGCCGCGGCAGCGGCGAATCTTACGCTCATGAGGGCGAGGAATTCCTACACGTCCTGCGCGGTGAATTTGAGATCTGGTTGAACAAGCAGGAACACTACGTCCTCAAACCCGGCGACAGCCTGTATTTTGAAAGTTCCACGCCCCATCGCTGGAAGAACTCGGGACGCTCCGAAACATGGCTGATCTGGGTGAATACGCCACCGACGTTCTGAGTTTTTGTCGAACCGCGGAGTGTTTGCCGGAGAGTCGAAAACCGCCCTCCGGAAGACGGCGGGCGCAAAAGGCGCGCCCTCTGCGAACCACACGCGAAGGGCGTGCCACCCGCCTTCACCCACCAGTCTGTCGGCCACCCACCACTCAAAATCCGTTGACCTACTTATTCTGTTGACCACCCGCCACCCACGGTTTGCCGGGCTTCAAAGGGTGCTCCACCCGCCCGTCCTCTAATCAGCCTATTCGGAATTGGACAATCGAATCCAGATCAGCTTGTCTTCACCAAAGCCCATTCGCGTTGCCCGGAGGTCATCTGAGCAGACCTCCCTCTCGGTAAGAAGACAACTGTACAAGTAGCTGGAGTCTCCAACAGAAGTCTGGCTTGCGCCTGCGTCGTGGATGCCTGCAATCACGCCAAGATCACTACGTTTGTCCAGCTTCTTGATGAACACCGGCTTGTGATAGACATGAAGTACTTCTTCTTTCGTACTTCCGATTCCAATTCCCTCCGGTGTTCTCCACACCATTGGATCAATCGTGGTTGCAAAAACGGGGAGGTGCTTGCAATTGGGGAAGGAACTCAGCAATACGTTCGCGACCCGACCCGGTAGATCATCCTCAGACTGTATATACAGATAGAGTCCATGCTCCTTGTCAGCGAGGCAGTAGGTATACTTTCCCTCTGGCTTTACTCCAAACGCAGCCAACAGAGACTTCATGGACACATCGCGGTCAACGCTATAGGGCCCAAGTGAGTGTGGCCCCGTATATCGGCCTTGAGGACTTGGCTCTCCACTGTTTGCGGCAAACTCCGAGCCCAGAATCATAAGTAGCAGCGTGTATTGCAGCATTAGTCGCGTCATATCTTTAGTCCCTTGCATAGGGGATTGGAATGCCCGAGTAGTCGCGCTGGAATTGGGTGATAGCCTCGCCCGAGTCGATTACGTCGCTGTTTTTGACCGCGAGTGCAGCCCTCAGTCTTTTGCCATCCTTGCTGATCGGCCATGGGGTCCGGGAGTCCAGTCCCTCCACCATGAATATACCTATTATGTGGGTTCGCGGAGCTAATCAGAAACATACGTGCGAAGCGCGACGCGTGAGGTAGAATGATCATCGGACCAGCCTATGAGCACGAGCCCCAGGGCCATTGTTTCGACCAGCCAGGAGAGCCTCTTCCAGCGGGCGAAGAGCTTCATTGGTGCGGCGCTCTTCCTGGCCATTCATCGCTTTCCCAGGCTTCTGCAACTGCACCGCAACGAAAAGTCGTGGACGCTGTTTCGCATCGCCCTGGCCTGCCTTGGGGCGGCGATTGTCATCCTTCCGCTGAGCTTGTGGAACGGCTGGATCACCGCGAGTTTCGGTTTGCTCCTCTTTGTTGTGGCGATATTGCTGCCGCCCGCCCAACTGGAATCCGCCACCGATCGCAAAGCGCGTGAACTCGGCGCTCAGACGGTAGTCAGCGGCGGCGAATATCACCCCGGCGATGCACCGGCCGTGGAGGTGCGCCTGTTCATTTCCCCCGCGCATATCTGGGTTTTGGACACTCATTTCGATCCGCTCCTGACGATGTCCGCGCCGGAAATCTCCAGTGTTCGCGTGGAAGAGAAGAACCAGCGCTGGCTGCTGCAAATCCGCTGGGCCGATCAGAAGGCGGAATTCGCATTTGCCGGTTTCTTCGCCGAACGTTTCGCAAGGCTCGCGGAAGAATCCATCCGCACCGCGTCGCCGCAGGTGTCGCCTGATACCCCGAAGCGCCGCGCGGTCAGCGCCGGCTGAATCCAAGAAATTTTTTCCAGCAATCTCCTTGGTGCCCTGAAATGTGTGTCAAAATAGGTGTATGGCACGTGGTTGGGAAAGCAAAGATGTGGAATCCCAGGTGGAAGCGAAAAAATCAGTGACCGAACCCCAAGGAAAAGGCCCCAAGACCGCCGAGCAAATCTTACGGGAACAAGAACGCCGCGGTTTGCAACTCTCTCGTACCCGCATCCTGAACGATCTCCAGACCGCTACAAATCCGAATCACCGCAAGTCTCTGGAAGCCGCTCTCGCGCACCTCGACAAGAAGATCGCCGAGTTCAGCTAGATTCTTCTTGGAAAATCGCTCTCCACCCCGCGCCTTACGCTGCGGGAAACTTTAGTCCGTAAACACGACTCCGACGGCCGTCGTACCGCGTTCCACACCCTCTTCCAGACGCACCACATAGCCGCGCAGCCGCATTTCCTGTACCCCCTCGGCCCCGGGCGTTTCCATGGTGACTTGAAGCTCGGACTGGATGCGCGGGCTGTGCTTCAGGGAGATCAGCGCCCCCTGCAGAGAGAGGTCCCGTACCACCGTTTCTTCCTCGAATTTCTGGCCATCCGCGGTCACCCCGCTCACGCAAGCGCGGAATTGCGCTTCCCGCCGCAACGCCGTGCGCGAACCGGGCATGTGTGCTTGTACCGGCTCACCGGCAGCGCCCAGCGTGATCACCATTCCCTCGCTGGCCGCAAACACGGAGTCGAACTCCTCGCGCGCATCGCGGAGAATCTCGTCGAGGATGCGGTCGGTCGAATCCGGGTCGTGGTGAAATAGCACCAGCGTCTTGGCATTCACCTCGCGCGCCACCTTCACACCCTCGCGCCACGAAGAATGTCCCCAGCCCTTGCGCTTGCTGTCCAATTGCGCAGGAGTGAATTGCGCGTCATTAATGAAGATGTCCGCATCAGCGGCTAGTTCACGCAGGCTTTTCTCCAATGCCGGGTCGCCCGGTTCATTGTCCGTGGCATAGGCCACGATGCCGGCGGGAGTTTCAATGCGGAATCCCAGGCAGCCCTGGGGGTGGTTCAACCAGCGCGCGCTCACCTGGTTTTTGCCGATCTGGAAGCTCTCTCCACCGTCCACTTCGCGGAATTTCCTGCGCGCGCTCATGGCCGAAAAATCCACGGGGAAATACGGCAAAGCCATCTGCGCTTCAAACACCTGCCGGAGGGAATCGCGGCCCAGAAATTTCGAGCGGAAACTGTAGAATTGGAATTGATTCTTCTCCACATAGAGCGGCGCAAAAAAGGGCAACCCTTGAATGTGGTCCCAGTGGTAGTGGGTAACCAAAATGTGTGTTTCCGCCGACGCCCCGTTTATTCCTTCCGCCCAGCGGTTCCCCAGCATGCGCAGTCCGGTCCCGCAATCGAGAATAAACTGTGTGCCATCCGGCGCAACGAGTTCCAGACAGGGCGTATTTCCACCGTAGCGCCACGTCGTGGGATCGACGGTGGGCGTGGAACCGCGCACGCCCCAAAAACTCAGTTTGGCGATAGGACTGTTCATCTCCGCCGGTACTGCGACCCGGTACCCCTGTACTGGATTGTTCGTTCTCCGTGGTTCCCTGCCATTTCTGATAGTGGCAGTCATGGCAAAGGGCGTCAACGAAATCGCGGGGCTGTGTTGTCATACTTCCCAATAACACGGCTGTTCGCGAGGGCTGTGTTTTGCTTTCGAAGCTCGTAGAATGAAAGGGATGCACGTCCACGAGCCACATCACGGGCAGGAACATGGCCACGAACACGGCCACGGTGCTGCTCACAGTCATACGCACTCGGCCATGCGGCCATCCATCTTGGCCTGGGCCATGGTGGCGACTCTCGGCCTGGTTGTCGCGGAAGTGTTCGGCGGCATCCTGGGTCATTCCGTGGCGCTGCTGAACGATGCGGTCCACAACCTCTCTGATGTCCCCACGCTGGGGATTTCCTGGCTGGCCATGCGCTGGGCGCAACGCCCGGCCGATTCGGAGAGAACCTACGGGTATCACCGCGCCGGCACTCTTGCGGCGTTCACCAATGCGGTCCTGCTTATCCTGCTTTCCTTGTGGCTGGGCTACGAAGCCATCCAGCGCTTGCGCGCCCCGGTGGAAGTCGTGGAGAGTTGGATGATCTGGACCTCCCTCGCGGCCCTGCTGGTCAACGGCGGCATCACGCTGGCCCTGGTTCGCGGGCACGCCGACCTGAATCTTCGCAGCATCCTCGTGCACAACTTTGGCGATGCCCTGTCCAACATTGCCATCATCGCCGGCGCGCTCATCATGCATTACACCCATGCGCCCTGGATCGATCCCCTTCTTGGACTCGCCATCGGTATGCTCGTCCTTTATTCCTCGTTTGGTATTTTGCGCGAGTCCACGCACATCCTTTTGGAAGGCCGGCCGCGCGAAACGCGGATTGAAGAGGTCGCCCGCGCCATCCTCGACGTCGAATTTGTACAGGAAGTCCACGATGTGCACATCTGGTCCCTCGGCGGGGGCCACAATGCCATGAGCTGCCATGCGCGCATCCCGGACATGCACATGGACGAATGCGAAAAGATACTCGCCGCGATTCAGAAAAAGGTCGCGGGAGAGTTTGGGATCGAACACACCACCGTGCAACTCGAGCGCGCGGGATTGCCGGCGGTTTCAGGCTACGTTATGCCGCAACCCCTGCGCCGGGGTTGACGGGAACACGGCCAGGGCTGGAACTTTCCGAAAATAATCGTCAGGAAGGAAGGCGCGGAGACAACCCGCGCTGTTCGTTGAACTGTTGCGTCGCAACAAGGTCGAGGCTCGCCAAAGGCGCGGTCTTGCGAAAACCATCCCCGGTTATGTAGCGCAGATCCGTGCTATCGAAGGTGAACGCTACGGCAAAAAATACCGTGCCGTCCCGCCGCACGAAAACATATTCAGAATCCGGCTCCGCCGGCGCGCGTGAATTCGCATACGGCCGCGCAGCGACATCTGCCAAGCGCGCCACAGCTTCGTCCGCCGGCGCCGGTTGCCCGGCTTCAACCGGGCTGCCATCCGCAGCGGATTCCGCAGGCGCCTCGCCCTCCATGTAAACCGGGTAAGGAACATAAATGCCGCCGCCCACGAAGGGCACCACGCCTCCCGCGAGGTGACGCCGGCCAGCATTCGGGTGGGTCGCGAAATAGTGCACGTAGTCGAACCCCAGTCCAGGCACGCCGAGGTCATTCTCAGCTACCGGTGCACCCACAAGAATTGGATTTGACGGGACATTCTGAGGTTTCGCAGGAGGCTTCGGCGAAGAAACCGGGTGCATCGTGCCTCGATGCGAGGGAACTGCGTGAACCCCCGGCATGGGATGTGCATTGGGATGCGTGGGCACCACGCCCGCAACTGGCGCCATGTGGCCTGCCGGAGCGATCATCATGGGATGTGTAGCCACGGCCGCCGGGGCCACCGTTGGCCCAGCCGCGTGTTGTGCGTTTGCCACAAACGGAGTGAAGAGAAGAACGAGGACCAAAGGAAGTGATATACGCATGGTGTTACCCCGAATTTCCATTGACTGCCCCTTCACCATATTAGACGCACGCGCGCTTTACAATGTTACCGGAGTTTGCCGGCACCGGCCCCCGGGCCGTCTGCGCTTTCCCCCGAACTGAGGTTGTGCTATAACCGAGAAGCCGTGAAGGATACTGGGAAGCAGGAATCAGCTCCGGCAGATGTGCGGGGCGAAGTGGTTGTGGCGTCCGCAGGCAGCGACGATCATGCGGCCAAAGCATCCGGAAGCTCCTGGGAAGATGCCTCACGGTTTTGCCCGATTTGCTCGCAGCGGCTGGAATCGCGGCATTGCAAGCTTATTTGCAACGTCTGCGGTTACTACATGTCCTGCGCGGATTACTATTGATGGCAACGCGGTTTAGCCGGTAAAAAGACCGCTTTGCGAAAAACGCGAAAGCGGATATCCTTTGCGGTTCCGGCCCGGGTTGCCGCCGGATCCGTTGACGGATGAGGAGGAAAGTAAAGTGGCCTTAAAGATGACGACTCGCGAAGTGGACGGCGTAACAGTTGTGGCGCTGGATGGCCGGATCGTTCTGGGCGAAGAGAGTAGCGCCCTGCGCGAAAAGGTGAAATCTCTGGTGGCCGAAGGAAAAAAGAAGATTGTGCTGAACATGGACAATGTCACGTTCATTGACAGCGCCGGTCTTGGAACACTCGTGGCCTCGCATCACAGCGCAAAAAACCAGGGCGCATCGCTCCGTCTTTGCCACCTGGGCGCCAAATTTACGGAAGTCCTGCAGATCACGAAGCTGATGACCATCTTCGATGTGTCCAACACGGAAGCCGAAGCAGTCGCCAGCTTCTCCAAGTAGACTCCCATAGACTTCTCGATTTGCCGGGAATTCTCAAAAGGGCAGGCTCATGCCTGTCCTTTTTGTTTTCTTGGAGGCTTCTCCCATAACCGCGCTGGGGAGGGCACGGCTTCAGCCGTGCCCAAAAGCCGCGTAGACTGAGGGGTTTTAACCCCTGAGGTGCGCAGCTTAGTGGCCTGAAGCATTTACGCAGACTGGCTTTATTCCGCGACGCGGTACATCGTGATCCCGCTCAGCAGCTTCGGGTAGAAGTCCGTGGACTTCTGCGGCATCACCTCGCCGGCGGTCGCCACACGCATCACCAGATCCACATCCACAGGATTCAGCAGAAAAGACGCTTGTGCGTCCCCGCGGTCCACCGCTGCCAACGCCGCAGCGGCTTCACGCTCGTAGGTCAAGTTGGCTTCTGACGCCACGGCATGCGCCGTAATCCCCAGCGCCGGCTCCAGGATGCCCTGGTGCAACAGCACCACATCCAGTTGCCGCTGCAACGCCGAAATTCCCGGCAGAACTTGCGTGATGTCCGCTTCCGGCCGGAGCGTCAGCAGATAGAAGGCCCGGTTTGCCGCATCGGCCGCCGGATAAACGCCAATCGCATGCTGCGCTTTGCCGACCGCTAGGCGCGCCAGGAACTTCTGCTCCGCTTCATGGCGCTGCGCGTTCTTCGCAAACCAAAACACTTCCGTGGCAAACCACGGTTCGAGGAAGCGGCGCACCGCGCTCCAGGAAAAATCCGGGAGCCGGGAAACTACCCGGTGCGTCGGAAGAATGGTCAGCCCTTCGCTATGCGTGTTGATGAACGTCATCATCGAGGATTCGTATGGCGCATCGGGGATCATCCGGCCGGCGCGCGTTCGCGACTCATTGCGGAAATTTAGCGAGGTTTCATACCGGTGATGGCCATCGGCAATCACCAGCATTTGATCCGCCATCGCTTGCTGGATTGCCGCGATCCGCTCTGGCTCGGCAATTGGCCACAAGCGGTGGATCACGCCATACTCATCGGTGAGTTGCGTGACCGGGGGTTGCCCGCTTTCGACTTCGCCCAGAATCGTATCCACTTGCCTGCGTGGATCGGCGTAGAGCATAAACAACTGTCCCGTGTGCGTGTGTGTATGCCGGAGCAGCTCTAGCCGATCCGCCTTCGGCCCGGAAAGTGTGTGCTCATGCCGGAAGATCACCCCGGCGGAATAGTCCTCCAGCTTTCCCGCACCGATGAAGCCCTGCCGCGTCCGCCGCAGCCAAGTCCCGGGCACGTCATACTCTTGCGTGTACGCATAGAACGCCGGGACGTCGTCCTGCACCACGACCTTCTCGACGATCCACTGCTTTAGTGTGACCGCCGCGCGCGTGTAAACACTGTGTTCCCGCGAGTCGCCCTCCAGCGTGCGGCCTTTTTCGATGCTGATCAGATTGTGCGGGTCGGTAGCATAATACTTCGCCTGCATCGCAGGCGTAATTTTGTCGTAGGGCTGCGTCAGCACACGATCGAACGCGACGACACTCGGATTGTAGCGATACGCGCGAAAGGGATAAACCGTAGCCATGAGAACTCCCAGGAAGTTCTTTGTCGGGTGAGTAGCCTTTTAGTTTACGTGATGTCCCTTCGGTTCGGAAAATACCCTGATCTTCCCCACTTCGGCAATGGCTCAATTTCTGGGTAGTGCATTTATGAGACCTTTGGTCCAACGAGCTAGGGGATGGCCCTCGTATTACAATAAACGTTCGCTTATGAGCCAAACTCACCCTGTGATTCGAGCATTCATCTTTGATCTGGACGGCACGTTAATCGATTCCAAGCGGGACCTGGTGACCTCCGTCAACGCCATGCTGCGCCAAATGGGCCGCGCGGAACTTCCTACCGGCCAGGTCGCGAGCTACATCGGTCACGGCGCGCCTCAACTCATCGCCAGCGCTCTTGGCCCCGAAGCCACGGAGGACCAGCGCCGCACTGGCCTCTCCCTCTTTCTCGCGCATTATCAACTGCACGAATTGGATACCACTCGGCCTTATCCCGGCGTCGTCGAAGCCCTCGATGCACTCGCCGCGTATCCCATGTCGGTCTTGAGCAATAAGCCCACGGACATGAGCGTTGATATCCTGCATGGCCTTGGCCTCGCCAAATACTTCCGCTCCATCTATGGCGGAGACAGCTTCGAGAAAAAGAAGCCCGATCACACCGGGGCTCTCAAGATTCTCCAGGAGTTTGGTGTTTCCCCCGCACAAGCCGCCATGGTTGGCGATTCCGAAGTGGACGTGCAAACCGCCCGCAATGCCGGCACGCTTGCCGTGGCCGTCAACTACGGGTTCGGCGTCCAAGACCACGCCGCCTATCCCGCCGACCTCTATCTCGACACCCTCACCGATCTCGTCGGCCTGACCCGTGATCGCCGCTCCTGAATTTCCCGCGCGAACCTTTCTTTACCGGAGCCCTTGCATTCGCCTACGCGGGTTTGTCAGACTCACCGCGTGCTCATAGGACTCTTTCCAGAACTCGACGCGCCCGGCGGCATTCAGCGAGCCGGGCGCCACATGGCGTTCGTCCTCAGCGAGTTTGCCGCCTCCCGTAAGCTGGAATACCGCATGCTCAGCTTGAACGACTCGCAGGAACTGCATCGCATGCGTGTCGGCGAGCACGAATTTGTCTTTACGGGCGCCGCGCGCGGAAAGACGCGATTTGCCGCAACCGCCTTGCGCGCGACCCGGCGGCATCCAAAACTCGTGCTCGCGGCTCATGTGAATCTGGCGCCGATTGTGAGCGCCATGAAGTTGGCCGCGCCGCGAATGAAGAGCATCGTCTGCACCCATGGCATCGAAGTCTGGGAGCCGCTGCCTCCGCTCCGTCGCCGCGCCTTGCGCAGCGCCACTCTGGTCCTCGCTCCCAGCCACGCCACCGCGGATTATGTCGTCACTCTCCAGGGCGTGCCGCCGGAACGCGTCCGCGTCCTTCCCTGGGGGCTTGATCCGGACTTTGAATCGAAAATCACCGGCGAGCCAGCCGCAGCGCTACCGCTGGAATTTCCTTCTGGCCGTGTCGTGCTGACAGTGGGGAGATGGCTGGCGACCGAGCGCTATAAGGGCATGGACACTTTGATGGCCGCTCTGCCGCGTCTGTTGCTGCGCTGGCCGGAGTTGCAACTTGTGTTCATTGGCGCGGGCGATGACCGCCCGTGGTTGGAAGGTATCGCGCGGGACAGCGGTGTGCGCCGGCACGTCCATTTCCTCACCGGCTTGACCTACGGGGAACTCTCCGCCTGCTATGCTGCGTGCGAAATCTTTGCTTTGCCGAGCCGCGGCGAGGGTTTCGGCTTCGTGTACCTGGAAGCCATGGCTCGCGGCAAACCGGTCATCGGCGGCGCGCATGGTGGCGCTCCCGAAGTAATCCAGGACGGCGTGACGGGCTACGTGGTGCCGCACGGCGATCCCGTACAATTGGCCACCTCGGTCGACGCCCTGCTTTCCAACCCCGAACTGGCCCGGGAGATGGGCGCGCGGGGCCGCGAACGCGTCCACAACGAATTTCGCTTTAGCGTTTTCGCCAAAGCCTTCAAGAAGATTCTCCGCGAACTATGCGAATCCTGAATGTCACCCAGAGTTATGCGCCGTTCTTCGAATTTGGCGGTCCGCCTGTAAAAGTGCGCGCGCTCGCCGAAGGGCTCGCCGCTCGCGGTCATGCCATAACCGTGCTCACCGCGGACTGGGGGCTGGACCGGCGGCTCCGGCAACTCACAAACGAGCCGCCCGCCGAGCACTATGCTTTTGGCCGCAAGCGCGCAGCCGCCGGCGTCACGGCGATTTACCTGGGCAACTGGCTCCACTATCGCGCGGCAAGCTGGAATCCCGCTCTGCCCCGCTTCCTGCGCGCTCGACTGCAAGAATTTGAAGTCGTTCACATATTTGGGCTGTATGATGTGCTGGGCCCGCGCGTGGCCGCCGCGTGCCGCGAAGAGAAAATCCCCTATGTTGTCGAGCCCATCGGTATGTATGTGCCGCGCGTTCGCAGCCTCTGGCTGAAGCGCATGTACCACCGCTTCCTTGGGCGCGAAATGCTCGCTGGAGCAAGCGCGATTGTCGCCACGGCCGAACAGGAACAATCGGACCTTATCGCCGGTGGCATCCCCAAAGAGAAAATTGTTCTGCGGCGCAATGGTGTCGAAGGCCCTCCGGTTCCGCCCGAGCGCGGCCGCTTTCGTGCAGCACTGGGCATCCCGCCCCAGGCGAAACTTCTTCTCTTCCTCGGCCGCCTCTCGGAAAAGAAAAGCCCCCAGCTCCTCTTGCAATCCTTTGCGAAGATTGCCGCCTCGGAGACTCACGGCCAAGCTCCCGTACATGTTGCCTTTGTCGGGCCGGATGAAGCCGGAATGCTCGCCAAGCTGAAAAAGATGGCAGCCTCCATCGCCCCTGCAGGTCGCGTGCACTTTTCTCCGGCGCTGGCCGACAACCCGAAATGGCAGGCCTATCGCGACGCGGACATTTTCGTCTTGCCTTCACAAAACGAAAATTTCGGCAATACCGCCGGCGAAGCGGTGGCCGCAGGGACGCCCGTGATTGTCACCGATCAATGCGGGATCGCGTCTCTACTCTCCGGCGTTGCTGGACTCGTCGTAAAGCACGAAGAGATCGCGCTCACGAACGCCCTTCAGGAACTCCTGCACGATGAAACTCTCTACGCCAGACTCCGGGCGGGCTGTGCGACGGTCCTCGACACCCTGGGTTGGAATCCGCCAATTGAACACATGGTTACTGTATATGCGGCTCTTGCGGCGCACTCCCACTCGTAGGACAATTTCCCGTCAGGCCGAAGGGACGTCGAGTGAACAGCCACCGAATCTTCCGCTCCTGCTGGTGGATGTGCAATTTATTGCTGGCCGCAGCAATCGTTGCCACCTTTTGGACCGGGGTGTGGGAATATTCCGTCCGCCAATACTTGAAAGGCTTCTCCGACGCGATCATCCCGGAAGCCGCTTCCCCTCAGGAGAAAGCGCAGGCCATACTCACCTGGATGCTCAACGGCCCGCCGCGCCTGGAAGCCACGCCGGCAGTGCAGGTTTCGCCGCGCGATCCGGAAGACACCCTCAACTATCGCCAACTCCTGGAAGTGTGCGGAAGCGCCACGAACGCCTTCCTCAATCTTACGCGGAGCGCGGGCGTCGAATCGCGCCGCTTGCTGCTGCTCACTCCGCAGCGCACCGCCAAACACGTGGTCGCCGAAGTCTATATCGATGGACGCTGGGTCATTGTTGACGCAACCTACCGCACGTTTATGAAAGATGCTCACGGCAACTTGCTTACGCGCCGGGACCTCCAGAATCCCGCGATTTTTCGAGAGGCCACCGGCCTGATTCCCCGCTACATCCCCGACTACTCTTACGAAAGCTATGCCCATGTGCGCCTGGCGGCGCTGCCGTTTCGTGGATTTCACATCCGCCAGGTTCTCGACCGTGTTTTCCCAAGTTGGGACGAGTACGTGGACTGGAGCCTTCTGCTCGAGCGCCGTTCTTTTATGTATTTGTTTCTCTGCGTCAACGCCTTGATCTTTCTCCTGCTGCTGCGGGTGTTTCTCGCCTGGCTGGCCGATCATCGCCTGCAGGCGCCGCGTTTCCACCTGCGTGCGAACCTCTGCCGCGCAACAGCCGCATTTTTCACCAGTCCGGAGATAAAATAGCCGCGTGTGCGGAATCTGCGGTTTCACTTACGCTCCCAATAGCAAAGAAGCCGAATCTCGTGTGCGAAGCATGGCTGCGGCCATGCGCCATCGCGGGCCCGATGATGACGGGTTCCTTGCCAACGACCCGCGCGCTCCGGGCCTCGCCCTGGGCATGCGCCGCCTTAGCATTATCGACATTGCGGGCGGCCACCAGCCCGTTTGGAACGAATCCGCCAACGTAGCCGTGGTCTTCAACGGCGAGTTGTACAACTACCGCGAATTGCGCGAACGCTTGCTCCTCGCCGGGCATCATTTCGCAACGCAGTCCGACACGGAAATTCTCGTTCACGGATGGGAAGAGTGGGGCGAAGACCTCCTCGGCGAACTGCGCGGCATGTTTGCCTTTGCTCTTCTCGATTTGCGCAAACACTACGCCACCGTCCCGGTTCTCTTCCTCGCACGCGACCCACTGGGCATCAAGCCGCTCTATTACGCACAAACGTCCGAAGGATTTGTGTTCGCCTCGGAATTACGCGCCCTGCTGGCGGCCGGCACGCTGCCGCGCCAGATTTCCCCCGATGCCCTCACCTCTTATCTTTTATTCGGGAGTGTCTCTGAACCCGTCACGCTGATCGAAAACGCCTTCTCGCTCCCGCCGGGCCATCGCCTGCTGCTTCATCTCCCCGAGCGCCGCAAAGTTCCCCGTGCGCGTCCCTGGTGGGATTCTCTCCAGAGTTCCGCGGCACGCGACCCCAAGCGCCCGCGTAATTTCGCCGCTGCCGTTCCCCGCGTGCGCGCGCTTCTGGAAGAATCCATCCGCGGGCATCTCCTCGCTGACGTCCCCGTGGGGCTTTTTCTTTCGAGCGGCTTGGACTCCGGCGCGATCGCTGCCATCGCCGCGCGTCAACAGCCCGGCATTCGCAGCTTCACGCTCTCCTTTCCCGATACCGCATACGACGAAGGCCTGCTTGCCTGGGCGGTGGCCAAACACACAGGCACGCAGCACACCGATGTGCCTTTGCAGGGCTCCGACATGCTCGTCCGTCTGGACGAAGCCGTTGCGGCTCTCGACCAGCCCACCATGGACGGCATCAACGCCTATTTCGTTTCCTGGGCGGCGCGCCAGGTGGGCCTAAAGGTGGCTCTCTCCGGCCTCGGTGGCGATGAACTCTTCGCTGGCTATCAAAGTTTTGCCGACACTCCCAAGCTCATGCGCATGGACGCCATCGCCCGGTTTGTTCCGGGCGCCTTCCGCCGCATCAGCTCTCCGCTCGTCGGCACATTCCTTGGAAACCGCGGCTCGGCCGATGCCGTTCGCAAGGCCACCAATGCCTGGCTCATGCCGGACGCGCTTCCTCATTCGTATTTCTTCACGCGGCTTCTCTTCCCGCCCTCCGAATTGGCGCGGCTCACTGATCCTCTATTCCGCAGCAGCAACGTTTCCGCCGATGGCGTTAACCTCGACCCCACCTGGCTCGCCTGGCTCGAACGCGTGGCCGACCAGGCGCAACTCCTTGAACCCATCGCCGGCGTCTCCTGGCTCGAATTGCGCACCTACATGGCCAGCACTCTTTTGCGCGACACCGATTCCGTCAGCATGGACCGCTCGCTGGAAGTGCGCGTGCCTTTGCTGGATACCGCCCTCGTCGAATTCATGTGCGCCCTTCCGGACGAAGCGCGCGTGCAGCCCAGCCGCCACAAAGCGCTGCTCGTCGCCGCCGTGCAGGACCTCCTTCCGCAGGGCATCCTGGAGCAGAAGAAACGCACCTTCACACTGCCGTGGGAAGAATGGCTGGGCGGCGCTCTCCGGCCACGCATCGAAGAGAGTCTCGCGAGCCTCGCGCCCGCTCTCGCGACTCATCTGCATACGGCAGGCGTCCGTATGGTGTGGGATAATTTTCTGCACGGCCAGACAACCTGGTCCCGCCCGTGGTCGCTCTATGTGCTGAATGAATGGTGCCGCCGGCATTTGTGCTAATCGTGGATTCGTGTGCCCTGACTACGCCTTCGGAAACACGCCGCCAATCGAGGTAAACTGACAGCTCGGCTCATGAACATTCTGGGAATCAATGCGTACCACGGCAACGCCTCCGCGGCGTTGGTTTGTGACGGCCGGCTGATTGCAGCGGTCGAAGAAGAACGCTTCAATCGCGTCAAATATGCGGCGGGATTCCCCGTGGCGGCGATTCGCTATTGCCTGAAGGAAGGCGGCCTCACCCTCGCAGACATTGATCACGTAGCCATTCCGCGAAATCCCTACGCGCGGCTCGCCACCAAGCTCTTCTATGCGTTGCGCATGCCTTCCTTTGCCCGGGAGCGCATCAGGGTTATTTCAAAATTCACCGGCATTCCCGCGGCGCTCGCTGCGGCCTTCGACAGTGACCCCGCGAAAATAAAAGCCACCTTTCATCGCGTCGAGCACCACCAGGCCCATCTCGCCAGCACCTACTTCGTTTCACCGTTTGAGGATGCCGCGCTGCTTTCCGCCGACGGTCTGGGCGATTTCGCCAGTTCCATGTGGGGCACCGGCCGCGGCAATAGCATGCACATTGACGGCGCCATCGCTTTTCCCCACTCCCTCGGCCTCTACTACAGCGCCGTGACGCAATATCTCGGCTTCTTGAAATTTGGCGACGAATACAAGGTGATGGGCCTTGCGGCATACGGCCAGCCGCACTATCTCGACGCCTTTCGCGATATCGTGCGCTTCAGCCCCAACGATGGCGAATTCGGGTTCCGCCTGGGCCTCGACTATTTCACGCATCACAAGACCGGCCCGGAAATGTCATGGGCCGAGTCGGACGAAACGCCAGTCCTCGGCAAACTATTCTCGGATGCCATGCCCAGGAAGCTTGGCGGAGCCGCCCGCCTTCCGGAGCAACCTCTCGAGCAGCGTCACCGCGATCTCGCGGCTTCGCTGCAAGCGCGCCTTGAAGAAGTCTATCTGGGCATGCTGAAAAGGCTGGCGGCGCAAACGGGCGCGAAAGCAGTGTGCCTCGCGGGCGGAGTGGCGTTCAACTGCGTGGCCAATGGAAAGATATTTGACACGACTCCCTTCGAGCAGGTCTACGTTCATCCCGCCGCAGGCGATGGAGGGCTCGCGGTCGGCGCCGCCTACTACGTCTGGCACCAACTCCTCGGCAAACCCCGCTCCTTCGTGATGGATCATGCCTATTGGGGTCCGGCCTACATGCCCGCGGAAATCCGCGCCGCCATCCAAGCCAGCGCTGTTTCTCAAGGCGGCTATAGCATCTCGGAACTTCCTGAGCCGGAGCTTATGCGCCGCGCAGCGAGCATCATCGCGGAGGGAAAAATTCTCGGCTGGTATCAAGGGCGCGCGGAATGGGGCCCGCGGGCGCTGGGCAACCGCAGCATTGTCGCCGATCCGCGCCGCCCGGAGATGAAGGAGACCCTGAATCGCCGCATCAAGCACCGGGAAATCTTTCGCCCCTTCGCTCCCTCCATCCTTGCGGAAAAAACCGGCGAGTGGTTCACCAGGTCCCACCCTTCCCCGTTCATGAATCTGGCCTATTCCGTGCAGCCCGGCAAGCGCGACAAGATCCCTGCGCCCACTCACGTTGACGGCACCGGCCGCCTGCAAACCGTCACCCGTGAAGCAAACCCGCGCTACCACGCGCTCATCAGCGAATTCGCGCAGCAAACCGGCGTGCCCGTCGTTTTAAACACTTCTTTCAACGACAACGAACCCATCGTCTGCCGCCCTGAAGAAGCGCTGGATTGTTTCTTACGCACCCAGATGGATGCCCTCGTCCTCGGTAACATCCTCATCACGCGTTCATGAAGCCGCGCGTACGGCTGCCCGGATCGCCGCGAAAATTCTAAGGGAATTGTCCGGCAAGATGCCGGTGTCCCCAGTCATGAATTCGCTGAAAAAGGAACATTGTCATTCCGAGCGAAGCGAGGAATCTGCTTTTTCCGCCCTATTGAAACAAAAGCAGATTCCTCGGGAACCGCGCAGCGCGGGACCCTCGGAATGACAAGATGGGTTACTAAGTTCAGAAAGTAATTCTGACTCGGGCACTAGCTCGTTGAACTTCACTTTCGCGCCGCAACTGCCCCTTCCACCTTCAGCGTAATTTTGGGCGGATGCAACAGCGTGTTGTGCACCAGGCAATGCTCCACCGCTTCTTTTAACCCTTGGCGATGTTCCTTCGTCAATTCGACCGGCGCGTCCACTTCGATCACGAAATTGGTCATTCGCGCCACCGGGTCCTTCACCTTTTCGCAGGTCACCCGGACGCGCGTTCCTTCCGTCGCCAGCTTGTGCTTGCGCAGATATTGCGCCGCGTAATAACCGGCGCACGACCCCAGCGACGCCAGCAGCAATTCCGGCGGCGTCATGCCTTCGTCGAATCCGCCGTTATCCAGTGGCTGATCACTCACGATGCCGTGGCCGCGCGTCTTGATCTCGAATTGCACGGAGCCCAGATGTTCCACGGTCATTTCCATAGGTGCCTCCGTTCTGAAGCGAGCCAGCACACACCGGGGCGTTTTGGAAGGTGTGCCGCGGGCAGAAACTTCTAACGGTATGTATAGCAGACCGCGATGTTGCTGCAAATTCTCTTTGGGGAGTTGAGACTTCTCTCGTGCCTTAAACGGGTCAGAAGGCCTGCGCTTGGTCTTCGGATTCGAAGGTGGGGATGGCTTCGACGAGGCGAGTGACCGTGAGGGCGTCGCGGACGCGGCCCTGGCCTATCACGAGGTGCAAACCGCCGCCGAGGCGCGCCAGGGAGATGGAGAGTTTCACCAGGACAGAGATGCCGGAGCTGTCAATCTGCGGAATGTCGTCAAGGTTGATGACGATTTTGCGGGCGCCCTGCTGGACCAGATTCTGCACAAATTCGAGCAAGCGCTCGCTGGGATCGCCGATGGTGAGGCGGCCATGCACGCCAACATAGTGGATTCCGGCAGCTTCACGCGCGGAGACTTCCAAGGGTGGATGCAGGGTCATGGGCCGTTCCCCTCAGTGAATTTCAAGAGACGTTGGCTCGCCGCAAGGCAGTGGCGTCAATAGCGGCTGTTGCATTATACGATGATAGGCATGGAGTACAAGTCAAGGGAATGGGCCAAGAGGCACGCCTGGAGAGTTGCGCCCGAACAGGCCCGGGCCATCCAAGAGGAGTTGCGAAAAGAGTGGGAAGGGGCAGACCGGTTGCCGGAGATTCGGACGGTGGCGGGCCTGGACGCGGCGTTTGTGCTGACAGGCTCGCAGGCGCTGAAGAAGCGCCGCAGCCGCTGGAACGTTTTGCGGGAAGCCAACCGGGCAATAGGCTGTGTCGTAGTTTTCCGGTTTCCGGAGATGGAAGAGGTCGAGCGGGCGAGCGCGGTGGTGCCTTTGCACTTTCCGTATATTCCGGGGCTGCTGAGTTTCCGTGAAATTCCGGTGCTTCTGGCGGCTCTAAGAAAGCTCAGGAAACTGCCGGATCTGTTGTTCTGCGATGGGCAGGGATACGCGCACCCGCGGCGATTTGGGCTGGCCTGTCATTTGGGGGTGCTACTGGATAGGGCGACGATCGGTTGCGCGAAGAGCCAGCTGGTGGGCACGCACGGAGAGTTGGGAGAAGAGGCGGGTAGCTGGACGCCATTGGTGGACGAAAAGGCGGAAGGGGAGAGGATCGGAGCAGTAGTGCGGACGCGCAAGGGAGTGCGGCCGATATACGTATCGCAGGGCCACCGGGTCAGCCTGGAAACAGCCCTCCGGTTGACGTTGCAGGTGGCGGATGGTGTGCGCATCCCGAGGCCTACACGCGCGGCGGACGCGTTCGCCCGCGAAAGAAAACAAAGGTTCTTGCGGAAGTATGCATGAGAAAAACGAATGGGGGCCAGCAAAATTTCGCACGCCCCGGCAGTGGCTGGGTGGGTATAATCGGCGCTATATCCTGGTAAGTCCCCAAGACAAGAAGTGAGCGACCCTGAGCAGCCAGGCCTTAATGTCTTCGCGACGGAGAGTTCGATGAAGCGGACGGGCGTGATGTGTTGTTGCGTAGTAATCCTGGTGCTCACCGCGTTTCCTCTGCTAGCCCGACAAGCCTCTGTCCCCGCCACACCCTCCGCCTCCACCGCAAGCGCCGCCAGCCCCGAACTTCCCAAAACCGTCACCGAGAAGCTGAATCAATTGGAGCAGAAGGCGGCGGCAGCGCAGTCGTCGGCGGACAATGCGTGGATGCTGGTATGCGCGGCGCTGGTGTTGCTGATGACCGGGCCGGGGCTGACACTGTTTTATGGCGGGCTGGTGCGCCAGAAAAACGTGCTGGCGATCATGATGCAGAGTTTCGCGCTGATGCTGTTGATCACAGTGCTGTGGGCGCTGGTGGGCTACAGCTTGTGCTTCGGCGGCAACGGGCCGGTGATCGGGAATTTTGAGCATGCGTTTCTGCGGGGAGTGGGCGCAACGCCGAACGCCGATTACGCCGGCACGATCCCGCAAACCACATTCATGATTTACCAGTTGATGTTTGCGATCATCACGCCGGCGCTGATTACGGGAGCGACCGCGGAACGCATGAAATTCTCCGGCACAGTGCTGTTCATGACGCTGTGGTTTCTGGTGGTGTACGCACCGATGGCGCACATGGTGTGGGGCAAGGGCGGGTTTTTGAATGCCGCCGGAGGACGATTCCAGACGCTGGATTTTGCAGGCGGTACAGTGGTGCATGTCACCTCGGGAGTTTCCGCGCTGGTTTGCGCGTTGTATTTGGGAAAGCGTGTGGGCTACCCGAGACAGCCGATGCCGCCGCACAGCCTGGTGCTGAGCTTTACAGGCGCATGTCTGTTGTGGGTGGGATGGTTCGGGTTCAATGCGGGGAGCGCACTGGCTTCGAACGGGCTGGCGTCAAGCGCATTCGTGGCCACCCAATTTGGAGCAGCGGCAGCAGCGCTGGGATGGAGCCTGGCGGAATGGCTGAAGCATGGAAGGCCAAGTGCGCTGGGCGCGATTTCCGGAGCGGTGGCAGGACTGGTGGCGATCACGCCTGCAGCGGGATTTGTGGGACCCATGCCGGCGCTGGCGATCGGGTTCGCTGCCGGGTTGTTTTGTTTCTGGATGGTAACCCGGATCAAAGGGATATTTCGCTATGATGACGCGCTGGACGCGTTTGGCGTGCACGGCGCAGGAGGAACCATCGGCGCGCTGTTGACAGGTGTGTTCGCACAGGCAGCGATCAACCCGATCTTCGGCGAAGGAAAAGCCGTGGGCGGACTAGATGGGCGCTGGTGGCAGGTGGGCAACCAGTTGGTGGGCGTATTGTTCGCGTGGAGCATTGCGCTGCTTGGGACGATTGTTATTTTGAAGCTGGTGGATCTGCTGACGGGCGTGCGCGTCCCTGAAGAACAAGAAGTTGCCGGTCTGGACATCACGCTGCACGGTGAAGAAGGGTATAACCTGGAAAGCTGAGGGGGAGGGTGAAAGCCTTTCCTTCACTTGGCGGGAGCACAAATTCGTATGATGAAAATTGAAGCAATCATTCAGCCATCGCGGTTGGAATCGGTGAAAGAGGCCTTGTTGGAGATCGGCATCGAGGGGATGACGGTGACCGAGGTGCGGGGCCACGGCCGGCAGAAGGGCCACACGGAGGTGTACCGCGGCCGGGAATACACAGTGGATCTGCTGCCGAAGATCAAGTTGGAGATGGTGCTGGCGGATGGGTTGGCGAATCGCGCGGTGGAAGCAATTCTGAAAACCGCGAAGACAGGGAAAATCGGAGACGGTAAAATATTCCTATCGAGGATCGAGGAAGCGATCCGGATTCGGAATGAGGAACGCGGCGAGGGCGTGCTCTAGGCATTACGATGGCCTCCCCCCGCACAGGTCTAGAACCCGGCTTTCGGCCAAACAAGAAAATGACAGACCCGGTAAGCTCGTTGTCAATGCTGGGGCCGCAGTGCGACGCCCAGCGCGAGCGGATTCGCAAGTTGTTTGATAACGGCGCCAGCGCGCAGGACACGCTGCGGCAGTTGTGTGAGCTGGCGGATGGCGCGATCCAGCAGGTTTTTGCGGAACTTTTGCGGGTTCGCCAAACCCCGGCGCAGGGGTTCTGCCTGCTGGCGCTTGGCGGCTATGGCCGCGAGATGCTGTTTCCCTACTCGGATCTCGACCTGCTCTTTCTTTTCGGAAATGATAAATCGGAGGAAGAGTTTCGGCCGCTGATCGCGGAGTTCTCCCGGACGTTGTGGGACCTGGGATTTCGCGTCAGTTCGGCGGGGCGCACGCTGGACGAGTGCCGGAGGATCGAAGAAGACAACGCGGAATTCCACCTGGCCATGCTGGACCGGCGCTTCCTGGACGGCGACGCTACGCTGTTTGAAAAACTGGACGCGAAAGTAATTTCTGGCCCGGAAAAGCAGGCGCGGCCTTTTCTCCTGAACGAACTGCAGCGGCTGACGCGCGACCGGCTGAACCGCTACGGAAACACCATCTTTCACCTGGAGCCGAATGTCAAAGAGGCGCCCGGGGGCCTGCGCGATTACCACTCGACACTTTGGATGCGGCAGCTTGCGGGCGACCGCCGCGATCCGCGCATCAGCCCGGTGAACGAGGACGAACTGACGCGCAACGCGGTGGAGTTTCTGAGCGCCATCCGTTGCTTTCTGCATTACAGCAACGCGCGCAATGACAACACGCTGACCTACGAATTGCAGGCCGGGGCGGCAGAGCGTTCGCTGGGCATTGACGACAATCTGCGGCGCAATGCCGCCGAATGGATGCGGCTGTATTTCCGGCACGCACGCACGCTGAACCGGCAATTGCTGCGCTACATGGAGCAGCGGCCGCAAACCACCATGACGTTGCGGCAACGCCTGGTGAATGCGACGCTGGGAGCGCGGCAGGAAGGCACAAATGGCAAGCCGTTCATGGTGCGCGATGGATTGCTGGAACTGACGAATGAGCAAGCGTATGCCGATCGCAATGTGACTTATGCCCTGCTGACCGAGGCGTCGCGAACAGGAATACCGGTAAGCCGCGAAGCCGAGCGCAGCATCGCCTACATCATGACGCATCCCGAATTGCCGCAGCGGAATTCGCGGATTGCCTGGCCGGTACTGAGCGAGATTCTGGGCGCGGATTACCCGGGGATGGCATTGCGGCCCATGCACCGGCTGGGAATGCTGATTGAAGTGCTGCCGGAATTCCGCACCATCGATTCGCTGGTGGTGCGCGACTTTTATCATCGCTACACGGTGGACGAACATACGCTGCGCACGATCGAGCACCTGCAGGAACTGGCGGAGCCTCCGGATTCGCGCGGGTTGCATTTTACGCAACTCTGGCGCACGGTGGAGCGCCGCGACCTTTTGATTCTTTCCCTGCTATTGCATGACGTGGGCAAAGGCATGCCCGTGGAAAATCACGTCGCGGGAAGCTTGCAGGCGCTGGAAACCGCCGCCGACCGGCTAAAGCTGGAGCCGGAAGAGAAGGCGGAAGTTCATTTTTTGATCGAGCACCATCTGGACATGTCCGCGACGGTGCAGCGGCGCGACATTTTCGATCCCGCCACGGTTTCGGCGTTCGCCATGAATGTGGTCACGCATGAACGTTTGCAGCGCCTTTGCCTGATGACCTACGCGGACATCCACGCGGTGAACCCGGAAGCGCTCACGCCGTGGAAAGCGGAAATGTTGTGGCGGCTGTTCGTATCGACCTCAAATTACTTCAGCCGGACGTTGGACCGCGACCGGCTGCACGCTTCCGACGAAGCGATCCTTCTGGAACAGGTACGGCAACAGGCGTTGGGTGCGTCAAAGGCGGATATCGAGCGGTTCCTCGAAGGATTCCCGCGGCGCTACCTGGCGGTGCACTCGCCGGCGGAGATTGCGGCGCACTTCGCGTTGTACCGGAAACTGGGTGCGGAGCCCGTGCAGACGGATGTCAAGGCGACCCACCACGCGTATACACTGACGCTGCTGTCGGCGGACCGGCCGGCGCTGTTCGCGACGATTGCGGGCGTATTGGCGGCGTGGGGCATGAACATCATGAAGGCCGACGCCTTTGCGAACGCGGCCGGGGTTGTGCTGGACACTTTCCACTTCGTGGACCTGCACCGCACGCTGGAGTTGAATCCTGGAGAAATTGCGAGGTTCCAGCAGAGCATCGCGGACATCGTCAACGGCAAGCAGGCGCTGGAGCCGCTGCTGAAGGGAAGGCTGGCGGCGGCGCTCGCGCGTCCACCGAAGGTCGCCGTGCCGACGACGCTGAATTTTGACGATGCGTCGTCGGATCACTGCACATTGATGGAAATTGTGACGCAGGACCGGCCGGGACTGCTGTATGGCATCGGGTCGGCATTGTCGCGACTCGGCTGCAACATTGAAGTGGCGCTGATTGACACGGAAGGCCAGAAAGCGATTGACGTGTTTTATCTCACCGCGCAGGGGAAGAAGCTCACGCCGCAGAAGCAGGAATTGCTGCGGGAAGTCTTGAACGCGACGTTGTCCTGAGGGCCGCGCTGAATTCGAGCGGCAAGAATTCACAACGAGAACAGAGTTTTGGGTTGAAATTCTGCTGAAATGGGGCGCAGCGGTGCTGCGTCCCTACAAAGGGAAAACTATAGCAAGGCAAGGAATTTCCGGCAATTTCAGACGGCTCGAGGAGCTTGCCTCGTAGGGAAAGAAACATTCCAGGGGGTTCCCCATCAAGGATCAGGCCGCTAGAAATCTTCTTTCGGCTTGCGCCCCCAGAGTTTTTGTGGAGTTTTCGGCGAGCGAGCGGCCCGATAGGAATCCAATTCCGCGGCAGTGATGACGAATCGAGTTTCCGCGGGGTTGTTCGAATGAGCGGCCAGTTCCGCTTGCAGCCTCTCGGAGCAAATGGCCGGCGCATCTTGATAGCGAGCGCGATGGGAAATAAAGGCCTCGTTGGCAATGTTCAAAGTAAAATCGCGCTCTTCGGCGACCCCACGGACATGAAAGGTGTACTCGCGGGAGAGCGGCTTCGCCTGGAAGCCGATGTACTGGACAATGATGCCGGTGCTCATTTGGCGCCTGGCACGAACACTTTGGCAGCCAGCGTCAGAGGCGGTTTCACCGCCTTAAGGCGCTTGGCGCGACGGCGTTTCGGTGGTGTTCCTTCGGCAGGTTCAACGACCATCAGGCTGGTGACGAAAAGCTTGGAGCCATGAGCGTCGAAATCGATCGTGGTGCGGTCTGAGCCGGATTCCGTGATGACCCCACAACCGTACTGAAAATGCTTGATGTACTGGCCGACTGAAACAGTCATGAGTCTTGCCTCCAAATCAGAATAGACAAAGCGCCTCGCCCTTCGCGGGCGATGAACGAAGCGCGGCGGCAGAGGTAAAAAGAATCGCTGCGGAACCCGGGGCAGCTAGTGCCGTCCCAACTTGTTCCAGCAAATCCCTTCGAGAATACTCTCTCCATGTTCGCGTCAGATGCTAGACCGTCATTTGGCCCAAATAGTTGGAAAGGCACTAGTAGCGTCGCCGACCGTCTCCGCCAGAGCGTCCACCGGAGTAGCCGCGGCCGCCGGAACGATCCCCGCCACCACGCGATTCCTGGGGACGTGCCTCATTCACCTGCAAGGCGCGGCCTTCAATATCCATGCCGTTGAATTCACCGATGGCTTTGGTGGCGTCGTCAGCCGCTCCCAACTCCACAAAACCAAAACCGCGCGAGCGCCCGGTTTCGCGGTCAGTAATGACGCGAGCCGAGGCCACCTGATATCCCTTTGCAACGAAAAGCTGCTGCAGGCCTTCGTCCGTCATGCCAAACGACAGATTCCCAACATAGAGTTTTGTCATACGCGTTTCCTTTTCTTACCTCTTTCCTTCGTTCACAAAAGACCAGTGGCATCGTCGGACGCCCGGACGTGGCTAGAAGAACCTCGAGAACTCTCCTGGGTTACAAGACCAATGGAGAAGTTCAGGGGAAAGCACCGCTCGGGGAGACCTGAAAGCAGCCTTGATCGCACTTCCAGAATGCGCTACTTTACCAATCTTGTCAAGTACTTGAAGTTTGTATAGGATGTACTTTACTGTGCCTGTTAATACGAAAGGAGGACAACCGTGGACGTTTGCTTCGTGATTCAACAGCGGCTGAAGGAACTGGGCTTGGAACAGCGGGACCTCGCGGCGGCCGCCCAGGTCACCGAATCCTATATCTCCCAATTGCTCACGCGAAAGAAGGCCCCTCCGGCAGCCGGTCGCACGGACCTGTACGAGAAGATGAACGCCTTTTTGAAGTTGCCGAAGGGGCAACTTTCGGCGATGGTTGAAGCGCAACGGCGGGAGGAATTGAAGAAGAAACTGGCCGATCCGCCCGCGCCCTTGTTCAAAGAAGTGCGCGAGCTGATCATCCGGAAATGCAAAACGGAAAAGCGAACACAAGTGCGTGAGATCTTCGAGAACCAGGCCTTTGGGGAACTGGAGAGACTGGTGACCCAGACGCTGCTGGATGTGACGAAGGGAATCGCCCGGGAGGAGTTGGAAACTGAAAATTGGCCGTGGAACGCCTCGAAACTTCGCCGCCAATCCCCGGAGGAGATGCGGGCCATCACTCTGGATTTTCTGGATACGGATGTGTTCAACGTCTCCATTGATCACTGCGCGGCATTTCTGGATCCCCTTATTGATTCCTGGGACATCGATTTGAAGACGTTTGGGATGGAAATCGAGCTGAACAATGGACTGGGCTCATCGCAGTTTCTGAAATTTCAGTTTGTGGAAACGGGGAGCGCGGATTCCTCCGAAGAAGAGCCGGGCTTCCAGGAGTTTCTCCACAACGCGGCTTTGAGCGGGGATGCCACCGGAGAAGAAATGGGGTTCCTGAAGAGCCTGAGGTTTCGGCAGAAAAGGCCGAGCGCTCTCTACTACTATCGCGAACTGCAAAGCCTTCGTGATCCCCTGCATTTTTCGGATAGCCGCGGCGGGGCGATGCACAAGCGCCGGGATGCTGAGGACGTGGAGAAACTGATGCGCGTGGAGTCACGGAAAAATGCGATCCGGCGGTGGTCCAAGAACAGAAAGAGCCCGCGGAAGAACGGCAAAGCAAAGCTGTCCTAGGCTCAGCGACAGGGCCGGGATGGATCTGCGTTGAACTTTTGCAAATCCGCGGTGCGTGCGGCTGGAGCCGCGAGTCCGGAGCCGAGTTTCCGCCAGGTTACCAAAGAGCACGTTTTCCCAGTATTTGCGCATTCGAGAAGCACGCTTCATCGGGATGTGGTACTCTTCTTGTGCGCTTAATACCGCGGCAGTGTTGTGCGGTCCCTCTGGTTTGTACTCTGATCTGAGAATCCCCGCCCCACGTTTCCTCCGTTCGTTTTCAGCGTAATTCAAAACAAGTCTGGCGAAATGCTTCGCCGTGCCTGCCGTAACACCAGGGTGGGGCGTGCAACCATAACCGCCAGTAAGAAAGTAAAATGCAAAATTTTTCAGAACTACCGATTTCTCCTTACCTGAAGGAGCGCATTTCGTCGACCGGCTTTTCGGCGCCTACACCGGTGCAAGCCGCGGCGATACCTCCTGCACTGGAAGGCAAAGATGTGCTGGCAACAGCGCAAACCGGGACGGGCAAGACCCTGGCGTTTCTCATCCCTGTGATGGAAAGGCTGCTGCAATTGAACAAACCGGGGATTGCTGCTCTCGTGCTTGTTCCCACACGCGAACTGGCCATGCAAGTCCTGGACCAGTACAACGTGTTGCGCGGCAAGCAGCTCGCAGCGGCTGCCCTGGTCGTGGGCGGCCTCGCCGAAGCTCAACAATTAAGAGCCATTCGCAACGGCGCCAGCGTGATCGTGGCGACTCCCGGGCGGCTGGAAGACTATCTGGACCGCAATCTGGTGCAATTCCGCAATCTGCAGGTGCTCGTACTGGATGAGGCGGACCGCATGTTGGATATGGGTTTTCTTCCCGCAATCCGCAGGATTGTG
>Ga0074046_10000098_pt1 | contig 71702 bp, 53 predicted proteins | sample BogForMeECP23OM3_FD_94441 | JGI IMG/M metagenome (GOLD analysis project Ga0074046, IMG submission 94441) | Bog forest soil microbial communities from Calvert Island, British Columbia, Canada - Bog Forest MetaG ECP23OM3 | ecosystem: Environmental > Terrestrial > Soil > Wetlands ... | reverse complement strand
CTTCCTAACTCATTTTGGATTTTCCGAGCAACCGGCCGTACATATTGCCAAGTACCGGGCGAGACTCGGACAGTGGAGCGATACGGTAGCTCGATTGCTCTCTTCTGGCCAGGAGGAATCAATCGCGATGGAGGAGTTCATTCGCGTAGCGTCAGAGGAGGCGGCCGATTGCTTGACGACAGCCGCGGCCAAGCATCTGCTCTTCAATGGGCATTTGCCTCTCTCCTGGATGGGACTAGCCCGCTATCATCGAAAGCGCTCGGTGAGCCCCACGGCGACTTCCCCTTGAAAAGCGGCGAAGGCGCGACACTTGCTTGTGAATTCCGGTGAACTCGTTCGCTTAGAGTCTTACTTACCGTTGCCGCCGTTGCTGAGGTTGAACTCGCGGTGCAGGCACAGCAACGCTTTTTTCACGTCCTTTTCCTCGATCACGAATGAGATATTGCTCTCAGACGAGCCTTGCGCGATGGCAATGATATTGATCGAGTCGTGACCGATGGAATTGAATGTGCGCCCAGCCACACCGGGAGTTCCCCGCATATTTTCTCCCACCACGGCGAGGATCGCGATGTTGGGATCCACTGTGATGTGCTCAACCTTCTGATGAGCGAGATCCTGGGCAAATTCTTTGCGCATCGCCTCTACGGTGCGTTGGGCGTCTGCTTCGCTAACGATAAAGCAGATATCGTTTTGCGAGGACGATTGCGAAATCAGCAGTACCGTGGCGCGCACCTCGGCAGTCGTTGAAAACGTTCTCCCCACCACGTCCGGCAAACCCACGATTCCCGGACCGCCCACGCTGATCAGCGTGACATCGCGAATGGCCGTTAGGGCTTTCACGCCCCCGCCAATACTTCGTCCCTTTGGGGTGATCTTGGTGCCTTCCCGATCCGGGTGAAAACTGTTGCGAATCCAAACAGGGATCGCGGCCTCGACGACCGGCTTCAACGTTTTGGGGTGTAAGACCTTGGCGCCGAAATACGCCAATTCCGCAGCTTCGCGATAAGAAATTTCAGAGATGGTTTTCGCTTCCGGAACCAGGCGAGGATCGGCCGTCAGAACGCCATCCACGTCGGTCCAGATAATCACTTCGTCGGCGTCCAGCGCCGCGCCAAGGATCGTGGCGGAATAGTCCGATCCCCCACGACCGAGCGTGGTTAATTGCCCTTTACTAGTTGCGCCCATGAATCCGGTAACGACCGGAACGATTTTCTTTTCCAGTAACGGCCGCAATTTCGCTTGCGCCTTTTCCCTGGTTAACTCCATCAGCGGTTCGGCGCCGCCGTGGAATTCGTCGGTTACCACCAACTCGGTTGCCACGACAGGTTCACTGGCAAACCCCAATTCACGCACAGCCAAGGAGACCAGTGGCGCCGAGAGTCTCTCGCCCAAACTCGATATGGCATCAAGCGTACGTGCCGACAATTCCCTCAGCAGCGCCGTACCTTCACAGAACCTCTTCCCCTCAGAGAATGCCGCAGCCAAGACTGCTCGCACGGCGGCGCGTTCGGGTTCCTTCGGCGTCAATTGCTCTAACACGGTCTCATGATGTTCCCCGAGGGTGTTCAAAATGCGGTTCGCAGCCACTGCGTCTCCCGATTGTGCGCGGTTGGCGGCTTCAATCAGGCGATTGGTTACGCCGCTCATGGCAGAGACCACGGCAACGCAATTGGTCGACCTCGCGCCATCCGCAATAATCTTGGCCGTTCGCGCGATACAAGCTGCATCGCCAACGGAGGTACCGCCAAATTTCATCACCTGTAGCCGACGATTCATTGTTCTCCGGAAAAGTTTTGGTTCGGCCGGGTCGCGGCCCTCACAACCATTTTAGTGGTTCAACGGCTCGAAGAGTGGATTCCCTACCTCGAAATTTTCGAATCCGATACGTGCAAAATCTGTTGGGGTCGAGTCGGCACAAGCTTATCGGCAGACGAGTCTTGCCAGAGACCTCTTGCGCAGACTCAGTTTGCGGTGGAAGAAGAAGTTTCTTCGACAGCCGGCGCTGCAGGTGGCGCGGGAGTAGTCAGGGTGGCCAAGCGAACCGAAAGCACTTCGGCGAGCAAATCGACCAATTTCTTCGCCGCAGCACCTTCCGGATCTTTGTCCGGATTGTATTGCGCAACATCGAGCGCCAGTAGATTCTTGTTCTTGGTAAATTCCGCCAGCGACGTCTGCACTTCCGCCAAGGAAAGGCCTCCTCCCCGTGGCAAATTGACGGCAGGAAACTCTTCTCCGCTGATTACATCCAGGTCCAGATGAAGAATAAATTCCCGCGCATCGGCGTGCAGTTGCTCGATGGCGTGCTGCACCGACTTTTCTATCCCCTTCAAACGAATCTCTTCGGCGAGGTTGTGCCTCACCGGCGAACGTGCCAGAAAGTCTTGTTCATAGGGATCGAGTCGAGAAACGCCAAACAACACGGTGTCCGGTTCGCGTACGATTTGTGGCTCGCCCCAGAAGCGCACCAACTCCGGCGACCCCTTGCCAATAATTGTCGAAAGCGCCATGCCATCCAGTCGCCCAGAAGGGGTGCTCGCGGGCGTGTTCAAGTCCGCATCGCCGTCGAACCAGAGCAGATTTACGTGGCGATAGTAGCGGCGCGCGCCTGTCAACAAACCGATCACCTGCGTGCAATCGCCGCCCAACACCAGAACCAACGCTCCGGACTTAATGGCCAGCTCGGCCTTCGGTTTTAGATCGTTGAGCGAAGCCACAATTGCGGGAAGGTTTCGCGCTCGCTTGTGTTCCTCATCATCTGCGAAGAAACGCTGCGGACAATCTCCGAAGTCGCTGACTTCATATCCAATCGATTGCAGGCGTTCGATAAGACCGGCAGCGCGGAGTGCCGCAGGCGCCTTTTCGCTCCCCGGCAGGAAAGCGGCAGCGCTGGAAGGTGCGCCAATCAGAGCAATCTTGTTCTGATGACGGACGATTTTGACCGCCAAAGTAAGCTCCTTGTACGAATACCAGATTTTGCCAGGCCCGCTTGCCGCATACTGCGCCGGTTTTCCCTGCCCGGCTTACAACCTCTATTGCCTAGCGCTACGCCATTCTACAAATCCGTTTAACGGCGCGGCGCAGGTGCGATGGTCGCCAACTCCGGCGGCAAGGTAAATCGCACATCTTCGCGAATCAAATCCAGATCGTGCTGGTCAGTAAATCCATACTGAGCGAGCCGTTCACTGACTTGCTCGACCAAAACCTCCGGCGCGGAGGCGCCGGCGGTTAGGCCGACCCGGCCAACACCCTCGAGCCACACCGGATCGATGTCCTCGGCGGAATCGATGAGCTGCGCTTTGATATTCAGTCGCTGTGCTAGTTCCACCAAGCGGTTGGAATTCGAGCTGTTCTGCGATCCCACCACTAAAATCAGATCGACATCCTTGGCCACCTGCTCCACCGCTTCCTGCCGGTTTTGTGTGGCGTAGCAAATGTCATCGCTGGCAGGCCCGATAATCTTCGGGAATTTCTGCCGCAGGCGCGAGACAATTTCCTGCGTGTCGTATAAGCTGAGCGTTGTCTGTGTCAGAAACGCCAGTCTATCGGGGTCTTCGACAATCAACTTATCCACGGCTTCAACCGAGTCCACGACGATAGTCCGGTCCGGGGCTTCACCAGAAGTCCCCACGATTTCCTGGTGATCCTTGTGGCCGATCAAGATGATCGTTCGCTTCTCCCTAGCAAACTTTAGTGCCTCCAGGTGAACTTTTGTGACCAATGGGCAGGTGGCATCGATCACCCGCAATTGCCGTTGTTTCGCTTCACCGCGAACCGTAGGTGGCACGCCGTGGGCACTAAAAACCAGCACGGCTCCTGAAGGCACCTCCTCGATGGTCTCGACGAAAATGGCGCCACGACGGCGCAACTGCTCTACTACGTAGGTGTTATGGACGATTTCATGGTGCACGTAAACCGGTGCGCCATACGCTTCCAGTGCCAATTCCACAATGTCCACAGCGCGCACGACGCCCGCGCAAAACCCGCGAGGCCGTACCCGCAATAAAGTCTTTGCCCCAGTTGAAGTTGCCATCATCATCCTAAGCAGCTGAATTTGCGAAATTCTATCATACCAAAACGGACAATCCGTTGCATTTTGTCTACACCTGTCCCACAAATCGGGCTTTACCTGTCAGGAAGGCCAGTCTGGAGGAGCTCATTTTCGGGTAACCTACCCTTCTAAGGACGACCGTAGATGAACGAAGTGCAAAACCGGCGGCGTAGCGAACGCGTGATGCTCCGGATGTCTGTGGTGGTGCTAGCGGAAGATGAAGATCGCCACCAGGTTCAGGAGCATGGCTACACGCAGGTCGTCAACGCCCATGGGGGCTTGCTCCAGATCAAGACGCACCTGCACGTCGGGCAATCCTTTCTACTGAGCAATCCCAAAAAGGGCATGGAAATGAGCTGCCGGGTGGTGCGAATCGAAGAGACCGGCAGGGAGTTCTACAACATAGCCTTCGAGTTTGACCGCCCCGCGCCAAATTTCTGGCCTATCGTTTTTCCACCCGCCGACTGGTGCGTTCCGGTTTTAAAGTAGTGTGACCGGCCAGCCCCTCGACACCACCCATTGATTGCCACTATCATCAAACTTTTTGTAACCAGCCGGGTTTGATAGAGCGTGGAGGTACGTTTTCGTGGAACTGAGAAGATCGTTCTCAACTGCTGTGCTGCTCTTGACTGCGGTGCTGGTTGGATTTCTAGTGACGGGATGCGACGACAATGTCGAGGTCATTCGCGACCCCGAAATACATATTGCCAAGGGGATGACTTGGGCTTGGCGTCCGCCTGCCGCTCCGGACGCAGTGAAACGAGCAGCGGATGGCCGAGCCATTACCTCTCGCGACGTGATCAAGCCAGAACCGCCTCCGCCAACGCAAAAACTCGAAAGTAATCGCGACTGGAATACCGAGGCGAATCGCACTCAACTGCAGACCGCTATTGAACGCGCTCTAAAGAGCAAGGGACTGCGGCAGATTACCGATCCAGCTGTTGCCGATATTCTGGTCGACTATCACGTGGCGGTGAAAAGCCAATCCGCTGTCGTGCGCAATATGTACCCAGGCTACGCGGGCTGTGGTCCGTATGGATGCTGGGGCGGTTATGGTTATTACGGTGGCTGGGGCTGGGGCCCTCCAGAAGTCGAATATCAAGCCGTTCGCTGGCACGAAGGGACGTTCGTGCTGGATTTGTCTCTGCGCAATCCCCACAGGTTGGCCTATCGCGCCATCAGTCGCAAAGAGCTCAATAACAAACCCACGATTTCGCCGTATCAAGCGGAACAGGCCGTCGACCACTTGCTGAAAGAGTTCAAGCCGAAATAAACGTGGTCAAAGTCGATCGAGGAGCGTAGCTGGCAGTCCGGTTCGAGGGCTGGTATTGTGTGCAGTCTATGCTCCTTCAAAATAAGGTTGCGCTCATCACCGGTTCAGGACGCGGTATTGGCCGCGCTACTGCTCAACTCTTCGCCAAGCACGGCGCGCGGGTTTTTCTCAGTGCGCGTACCGAAACGGAACTGACCGCCACGGTCAAAGAAATTAGATCTGCGGGGGGAGATGCGGCATACCTAACGGCCGATCTCGCCCAAGAAAGAGAGTGCGAATCGCTCTGTGCAGCGGCGAAGGCAACGTTTGGCCGCATCGATATTCTCGTGAATAATGCCGGGCATTACGGCCCGGTTGTTCCCGTTGAAGAATACCCTCTCGCCGAATTCGACAAGGTGATCGCCGTCCATCTGCGTGCGCCCTTCTTACTGAGCAAACTGGTTTTGCCTGAGATGTACAACCGCCGGTCAGGCGTCATTCTGAATATTTCCAGCATCTCCGCAAAAGCCGCATACGGATGGGGTTCCGCCTACGCCGCCGCGAAAGCGGGCCTTCTCGGCCTCACTCGCGTGATGGCCGCCGAAGCTTCGCGCCAGGGTGTGCGCGTAAACGCCATCTGTCCTGGCCCGGTGACAGAAACATTGATGTCCAAAGAATTGGGCAACACCTTGGCGCAAAAATTAGGGGTGAGCCCGGAAGAGCAACGGGAGGGATTTCTCAGTTCTCTGCTACAAGGCCGTGGACAAACCGCTGTCGAAATTGCCCAAGCCGCTCTGTTTTTGTGCTCGGATATGTCGAGCGCCATGGTCGGTCAATCCATCAACGTCGACGGCGGGGCCGTTTTCTTCTAGGCGATGTGGGAAGGAAGAGCTCATGAAACGCCCTTTCCCGATCACATTCCTTGGTGGCATGTTCATCGCCGTAGGCCTGGCGAGCCTGGGGTATCACCTGCTAAAGAATCCGCTCGATCGTTCGACCATTCCCATAGCGATTGTGGGAGTGACGGCCACGGTGGCCGGAGTCTTTTTGATCCGGGGTCGCCCTTGGGCTCGGTGGCTGGTTCTGGCCTGGCTTGCCTTGCACGTAGTCGTCGGCGCGTTTCATTCACTGTCTGATACTCTGGCGCATCTGGCTCTTTTGATCGCCGTCGGTTATTTCCTGCTCACGCCACCGGCTTCGAGATATTTCCATCCCAGGTCGTCCGAGTAATTGCTGTGCCGGCTCGAGCAGCAAGATAGTATTTTGCGAGATGAATTGATCTTGTTTGCCCGTGTGCAGCGGGCAGAGCGTTCGACCCGGTCTTCATTCAGCCTGGAGGAGTACCAATGAAAAACTTTGCGCTTCTGACCTTGATGATGCTGCTCGCGACGGCGCCACTGGCCCGGGCGCGGGACTGGCAGCTCGCGACCATAGTCATTACTTCGCAAACCAACAGCTCGTGGCCACTCTGGGGTGAAAAGGACACCCTGCACTACACGATTGAGACGACCGACATGATCTATTTTGTCGAGTTTACCTACAAGCCAAGCCCGCACAGCAATAGCCGTGGACCGGAAATCCCATTAAATGTCCAGACGAAAATTGCCATCGCGGGAAAACACGCGTACGCTTTGGACGCCAAAGGTAAGGAAGTGAAGCTGCATATCCTCAAGAAGTCTACAAAGTAGCAGAACCCCGGCAAGGAGTTCACCGAGCGTTAACTAGGCGAGCGTCGACGATCGTAAAAAAAGGCCAGCCGCTCTCTCAGGACGGCTGGCCCCACTACCTTTTTCAGGATTTAGCAACTCTCGCGCGTAAATCCCAAATGGGCGTGCACTGGCAATACATACTTCAGAAAACTCAAATATTGCTGGGCATCTCAGGGCCCGTACGGCGGATTGGCCGGCGCGTCCAATCTTCGACAAATGTTATACCACGACGCATCGCCAGTACCCAGCGATTTTGGCTGGCCAGCACGATGCCCAGTCCGGCTTCCCAAGTCTTCTGCAGCATATATAGGCTTGCAATCAGTCCGCCGATCAACCCGAAAACGAGCATGAAAAGAGCCAGGGCTGCTAAAAGCTCGCGAACAAAATAGAGCTGCAGAGAGGCTAGTACCCCCAGAGCGATCCACATCCACTTGCGATACTTGTCTTTGGTTTTCATGGCGCTTCTGGCTCCCCCAACTTGGATACTGACGACCAATGAGCTTCCGTTCCCACGATGCCTAAATGTTCGGCTGTCCGGAAGGCCGGTGCATCTGACCTGTCCCATTAGACAGGATGGCGGGTTACGAAGCTATGGTACAGGGGTCTCAAAAGTAGGGGCAAACCATTGCTCTAGTACCTCTCAAGGAGGCCATTGACAGTGGCTAGTATATTGATTACTAAAGGCTTATGAGAAGTGCGAAATGCTGTGATAGGCTGCGCTTTTTGTTCGTACTAAGGCACGGTGGAAGACCTGTCCCTGGGGACAGGGTACAGCTACCTTCCGGCACGCGAAAGAGCAGTTCGGTAACTGTCCGTTCCTATGGCCCGCTTAGGATTGCCACAAACTGCGGCGAGCTACCCAGGCCGGTCGCGGTCTGCCGGCCTCTCGAAACGCGAGGAGGAACCCTCTGTTTGGTCTGAGGCAGGTGGCACCAGACCAGGGAATGGCAAGTGAGGGCTTGCTGGGGGCCGAAAGGCGTAGGTCGCTTAATTGCCTTTTAGCGAATAGCCAACGTCAAACGGCAGCTTGCCATCAATCCGCAGGACTTTCACCGCACTGTTAATCGCGTAGACGTCCATGACTCCCACAGCTCCCGGCGTAGCTTCGACGGTGCGGATCACATCCTCGTCGGAGGCCACTATTTTAAGGAACGACTTCGTTTCCGTCAGCTTGGCTATGGCGGGCTTCAGGTCGGTTTCGTTCAGCCCAAAGATCTTCCCGAGCACGCTCTTCATCTCAGGCGAGTCCGGATCGTGAACGACCAAGGTGAAGCTTCGGCCGTCGGGCCAGGCTTTTTGGGTTCCCTTACACAACCTCGAAAGATCGCTTAGTGAGACATCTTGGCGCTTGCTGCCGGCACCAACAACGATTGCCCAGTTCCTAATTGCCGCAAGCACTGGAGCGACCGCGCACAGAACTAGACACACGACCATCGTGAGTTGTAGAACCTGCCGAAGCGTTCGGACTTTCATATTCTCCACACAATCCTTGGGCCGGTTTCTAGATTTTCGAGAATGGGGAGATGGCCCACAAGTATCTAGTAGGTGAAATGTGCTCAACCCGCCGACGCCTCTTTTTTTGACAGGTTCCGCACTGCCTGCTGAATAAGTGCGCACAACTGGCCTTCGGTCCAGTATCGCTCGGAGGTCCTCTATCGCTAACGTCGAGGGTGCACCTGATGTTGATCAAGGTTGGGAGTCCCGTCGCCATGAACTCTTTTTCCGCTCGCCTTATAGGTTCGGTTGCGTTCCTGGTTCTTATGTCTACGACTTGGGCGCAAGAAAACCCCCGCGTCCAGCCAGCCAAATCGACCACGACGGCTGCCGCGGCCAAGCCTGGGGTAAAGATTCCCGCGGGTTCGCAGCTTCTCTACGGGGCGATGCCCATTGCGACGAAATCCCTTGCTGCCCGGCACAACCTTGAAACGGCACTCGACCGGTATGAGAACGCCAGCTTCGAGGAAGCGATCAGGCACGCTCAACTGGCCACAGAGAAGGACCCCAATTTTGCACTGGGCTACGCAGTATGGTCGTTCATCGCTCGTCGCACGGCCCCTGCCCCGGATGCTCTGCGAAAGGCCAAAGCGCTTGCGGGTAAATGTATCGGGGATGAATGCCTAATGATCACTTTTCTGGTGGGGTCGCAAGAAGCGAATGTTCTTCCGGCAATCACCGCAATGAATGACTTGTTATCTCGGCGGCCACATGACAAACACGTGTTGTACCTCTCCGGAGAATGGCTCTATTTTCAACAGGACTACGATCACGCCAAGAAAGTATGGATAAAATCGCTTGAGATCGATCCGAACTTTCCACCGGCCCTGAACATGCTCGGGTATGTGTATGTGGAAGGTGGTGAGCCTGAACCCCAAAAGGCAGTGGCGTATTTGAAGCACTACGCTGCGGTATTGCCGAATGACGGCAACCCTCAGGATTCTTTGGGCGAAATTTTGCGCATGACCGGTGACGACGCCGGCTCCCTGGCGCACTATGCCGAAGCCCTGGAGATCGATCCCAAGATGATCACTTCGCAATATGGGCGCGGAGACACGTACGCGCTGATGGGCAGCTACTTTCAAGCCAAAAACGAGTACGAAAAGGCCCTGAAGCTTTCGACCAATCCTCGCGACACAATCCATATCGAATTCGAGCTGGCGATGCTCGATTTCTGGACCAATGAGGTTTCTGGTGGCCGCGAAGCGCTCACCAAACTTTCCGAGCAGATTGCCAAGGATGGCGATGCAGCTTCGCAGTTCGAGGTGAATTATGCGCGGGCATTGTTGGCAGCGGATTTGGCTACCGAACGCCAGTTGCTTGAACAACTGGATTCCCTATTGAGCGAAGCACAACCCGGGATGCCCGATTCCGAAAGAAATGCAGCGCGAGCCAGTGTGCTCCGCGAGCAGGTAAGAATTGCAGTCGCCTCACATCAGGCCCAAACCGCGGCTGTAGTCCTTCAAAAATTGCAGGATATTTCCGATAGTTCGCGCAATCAATTGATTGAGAGCGTTTGCGAATCGGCTAAGGGATATATTTCCTTGGGCGCCGGTGATTATGCAAAAGCTGTCGAGCAGCTTTCCGCGGACCTGCATTCGCCGATGGTGGTTCGCGAGTACATTTCTGCGCAGAAGAAATTGGGTGATGCCCCGGGACTTGAGAGGGGGGAGAACAGTTTGAAGTATCGACGCACTCCAACCGCGGAATGGTATGTGGCCGGGCGCGGGATGACCTTGAGTTCGCAAATCGTTAGTGAATAGAAGGCAAAGTCTCTCACAACAAAAATCGCGCTGCGATGGCTGCCAATTTCCATTTTCAGCGCGATTTAGAATTTCACTTCCCTTCGAGCGGTCAGGCCTTTTTCACGAGCCGGGTGATCCAGACGAGAATCACTGCACCCACAAAGGCCACAACGATAGAAGGAATCATCCCGCCACCGCGCCAAATTCCCAACATCCCGAAAATCCAGCCGCCCAGGAGTCCGCCCAAGAGTCCCAAGATGATGTCGACGACAATGCCGTAACCACCACCTTTCATTACTGTGCCTGCCAGCCAACCGGCAATTAGCCCAACCACGATCCATGCGAGAAATCCCATACATCCTCCTTGGTTCCGCTGATCGAACCTCAATGGTCGCGGAGTGGGCTATAGTTTGGGCTTTCCCCACGTAACACGCAATCCCGTAGATAGCAGGAGATCGTTGTCCTTTAAGCCAGGGGGCGGGTAATTGATATAGCTGTCACTGAAGGTGACGTGCCAGCTGAGCCAAGCCTTCAGTTGGGTGACAAAAGTGGTGTCAAATTGCGTGCGGATGTTGCCGGCAGTGGTCAGGTTGGGATAGATGCTTAACCGTTCAGTGAAGGTGCTGCGCTTGTTCAGCTTGGTATCGAACTCTTCTCCGACGACCGCCGTCAGGCTGTTTGAATTGCTTGCAGCGATTAGGACAGGTGGCGGGCCCAGCAGAGTATAGGAACCGAAGGCATCGCGTTCATAGGTGAGGCCGCCGAACACATCAAAGATGGTGTTGGCGTTTTTGATGACATGGTAACCAAGGCCACCACCATAGGTCTGCCGGAGATCGAGGTTCTGCAAAGCGTTGGTCTGATAATCCGCCAGTGCGAAAACATACACTCTCGGTGTAAGGTTCAGGTCGCCACGCACGCCAGCGTTGAGCGCATTTGCGGTCGTGCGACTAGGTGGTGTGCTCGAATCGCTCCCGTAAATGTAATTCGCGTACACGGTGAGTTTGTCTTTGGGCGTTTCTCGCACCTCTTTGGTGGCCAGGGTAAAGGTAGTCGTTGAGGAGTTGCCGCGGGTCAGGGCTAGTCCGGTATCAAACAAGCCGCTCCAGAAGTAGGTGAACTTTGGGTGGGCCATACGTTCGGCGTTCAGATCGTAGGCCTTCTGTTCGGCATCGTCACGGACGGCCACAATCGTGTCCTTGGTAGCGGCGGGGGGAGCATTCGGCGTCGGGGTCGCGCCAGCCACCACAAACTTTCCGTCTTCTGTGGTTACTTTGCCAAACAACTTTATTCCATCTTTCAGAGTCAGATAAACAGGCTCATCCGATTCCATTGCGGTGATGGCATCCCACTGAATCGTAATGTCACCGGCAAATTCGGTCTTGAGTAATAGAGTCTTTCCATCTCCAGTGACGATCGTGCCGCTATACCGGTCGCCATTTTTTAAGGTAACTCGATCGGCTTGGGCGAGAGATGCTGCCATCAAGATGAATAACAGTCCAAGAAATCCACGACGCATTTGCGTCCTCCTAGCGGTTTGCTGAATTTTTAATCTAGATCTTCGCGTTGGGCGGGGCGAAATCAATTTTCAGATCAAGCTCATCCGAGCCGTGTCGTAAAAGTCTAATGAATTACCGGGGTAGCCGCAATTGCCAAAATTGCCTAGCTATTCTTTCGCGCGGCCCGGCGCAAGCCGTATACTTTTCTGAGGTGAGAATCTTTAGTTGCTGGATTTTTCCGCGCAACTTATGCTGTGGCTCGATTACGGCATCCATATTTCTAAGGGGGACGTAGTGCGCATTGTTCGCTCCATCTTCATTGCTCATGGGATTTTACTTCTCGCGGTAATGGGACTCACGGGCTGCAAACCGCCCCCCCAGACCACAGCGACGGCAACTTCCGCTCCTGCGGCAAACCCACGCCCCATTCTTGTGTTTATGACTGATTTTGGCACGGCAAATGACGCAGTGGCGATTTGCCACGCAGTGATGGTCGGTATTGCACCGGATGTTCGCATCATGGACATCACGCATCAAGTCACGCCGTTCTCGATAGAAGAAGGCGCGCGCACAATCGAGGGAGTTACCCCGTACTATCCGGCCGGAACAGTGTTTGTGGGCGTGATTGATCCCGGTGTTGGCACTTCGCGCAAAGCGGTGGTGGTGAAAACGAAGAAAGGGCAATATTTCGTCGTGCCAGACAATGGGTTGATTACACCTGTTATCGAGCGCGATGGCCTGGACTCGGCGCGCGAGATTACCAATAGGAACTGGATGATTGGTCAGGCGATTTCTTCCACCTTTCATGGGAGGGATATTTTTTCTCCGGTTGGGGCGCACTTGGCGGCGGGTTGGGATTATACCATGGTTGGGCCACCGGTCGATCAGTTGGTGCGACTGACTCCCAAGCTCGCCACGGCGAGCGAGAAAGGGATCGATGGCGACATCATCGCTCTCGATGATCCGTTCGGCTCGCTGATCACGGATATTTCTAAAGAACAATTCGAAAAGCTTGGATATAGCCTCGGCGACAAAATCACCGTCCAGTTGAACAAGAAACCGTTCACGCTGCCCTACGAAAAAACGTTCATGAACGTAGCGGTGGGCGATCCGTTGCTCTTTATCGATTCGCGAGATCGCGTGAGCCTGGCAATCAACCAGGGCAATTTTTCAAGCGAGCACAAAATCGCGCCGCCGGGAACGATCTTCATTCCCAAAAAAGGCGCAGGGTTAAGAGGCAAGTAGCTACTGGGGTGATCCGCGGGGCACACGGGGACGACGGGAGGCGTTAGGGTCGCGCGCGGTGAATCGCCCGATTTGCTTTTTCCTCTCGACGGACTGAAAATCGTTTCTTCTATCGTGAAAGAGGTTCGCATATGCCCGAAGCTGTCATCGTTTCCTCCCTGCGCACCCCGGTGGGTCGCGGTTATAAAGGTTCCCTTCGAACCACGCGACCCGATGATCTCGCCGCGCTGGTTATTAAAGCAGCGCTTGCGGGGATTGCCGGCCTTGATCCCAAAGAAATCGACGATGTGATTCTGGGTTGCGCTATGCCCGAAGGCGAACAAGGAATGAACGTGGCACGGATAGCTGCGCTACGCGCTGGTCTCCCTGTTGAAACGTCGGCAATGACAGTAAATCGCTTCTGTGCCAGCGGATTGCAAGCGATTGCGCTCGCGGCCGAGCGGATTCAGAGCGGTTCTGCGCACGTTATTGTTGCCGGCGGCACGGAATCGATGTCGCTAGTGCCCATGGGCGGTAATAAGATTTCGCCCAATCCCTGGCTGGTCGATCATTACCCAGACACCTACATCAACATGGGGCTGGGCACGGAGAACATTGCCGTGAAGTTCGGCATCTCCCGGGAGCAAGCCGATCAATTCTCCGTCGATTCGCACAAGAAAGCGGCCGCAGCGATTGCTGCGGGAAAGTTCAAGGATGAAACCGTGGCGGTCGAGGTGAAAATCACATCGATGCCGACGGGAAATGGCGCGAAGCACCTAGCAAAGCCAGTAACGCAATCATTTGTTTTTGACACGGATGAATTGCCGCGGCCGGATACGACGATGGAAGTTTTGGCTGGGTTGCGGCCAGCATTCCATGTGAAGGGCAGCGTGACGGCGGGAAACAGTTCGCCGATGAGCGACGGAGCTGCAGCGGTAGTCGTGATGTCTGACGCGAAGGCCGCGCAACTCGGGATCAAGCCGCAAGCGAGGTTTGTCGCGTATGCAACGGCGGGAGTGAAGCCAGAAGAGTTCGGCATTGGACCTGTCCAGGCGATTCCTAAGGCGTTAGAGCGTGCAGGATTGTCGCTAAACGATATTGCTGTGGTGGAATTGAACGAAGCTTTCGCGGCGCAATCACTGGCCGTGATTCAACAGGCGAATCTTGATCCCGCGCGCGTGAATCCGAATGGTGGAGCAATCGCGCTGGGGCATCCGCTGGGCTGCACGGGGGCGAAGTTGACGACCAGTCTTATCCGCGAACTGCAACGTCAGAACGCGCGGTATGGCATGGTCACCATGTGCATCGGCGGAGGCATGGGTGCGGCGGGGATCTTTGAACGGCTGTAGGAAAAGAACCCCAGAGCCTGGTGAAGTGTAAGGGTCCCCGGGAGTCCGCTCGTTAAACCTCTGGCTTCCACAGGCCCACCGTGTTTCCCTCGGGGTCTTTGCAGCCAACTTCAAAATGAACGACTGGCCCTCCCATGGGCGTTCGCCTCCTTACCTCGATCGTTCCATTACTCGCTGCGAGTTACGGTTTTCTTTTTGCATTCACAGTTACCCGCAAAGCTTCCGGATTTCCGGGCTTGGCAACAAATTCTTCACCCTTCATCATCCCCTTTTCGTCGATGCTGCTTCTGCTGCGGGTCTCCCTATCTTCGCCTTCGGCGTTTCGATGACGCCCCGGAACGCCAAAGCATCGCCTTCAAAGTTTCCGGTCGCAACAGGAAAATCATTCCCGAAGATGTAACTCTTGTACGGGCAACGGCGTATGCCGCGCGGGAGCCTCCTCCGACTGTTGGCGATCCCTTAGACCGCTCGCAGGCGAAGCTTCTGACCCTTGGCGACAACCCCAGCAGAACTTGCCGCAACCGGCTTCGCGTTTCGGCCTATTGCTTGCGCACGCCACAGGGCGTACAATTCAAGAAATTGCTTTTCAAACGATTGTTTGAATTTTGACGCGGCCCTCAGCCGCGAGGAGCAGGACCATGGCAACCATTACCGTATCCAAGCCCGGCGCACGCGGCGGCAGCTTTCTTTTGGAGTCCGCCGCCCCGCAGGAGGTATTCACCCCTGCCGATCTGACCGACGATCAGAGACTAATCGGGCAGACCGCCGAAGAGTTCGTGATCAAGGAAATCTTCCCGCTGGTAAAGGACCTCGAAGCGAAGAAGCCCGGCTTGCTGCCGCAACTAGTGAAGAAGGCGGCCGAGTTGGGTTTAATGAGCGGTGGGACACCGGAACAATACGGCGGCGCGGGGCTCGATAAAATCTCTACCACCATCCTAACCGAGAAAATCTCGATTTACGGCGGATTCGCGACCACGCATGGCGCGCACGCCGGCATCGGCACGCTGCCGATTGTGTATTTCGGCAGCGAAGAGCAGAAGAAGAAATACCTACCGAAGCTGGCTAGCGGCGAGTTCATCGGCGCGTATTGCCTGTCCGAACCGCAAGCAGGCAGCGACGCGCAGAATCTGCTGACCCGCGCGGACCTGAACCCCGAAGGCACGCATTACATCTTAAATGGCCAGAAAATGTGGATCAGCAATGGCGGTTTCGCGGACCTGTTCATCGTCTTCGCCAAGGTTGGCGGTGAGAAGCTGAGCGCATTCATCGTGGAAAAGACCTTCCCGGGCTGCAAGCCCGGCAACGAAGAACACAAGATGGGACTGCACGGCAGTTCCACCACGCCCGTGTTCCTGGAAAACTGCAGAGTGCCGAAGGAAAACCTGTTGCACGAAATCGGCCGCGGGCATATCGTCGCGTTCAATGTGCTGAACTCGGGGCGTTTCACATTGGGCGCATCGTGCGTGGGTGGCGCGAAGTACGTACTTCTGACCGCCGCGAAATATGCCAAAGAACGCAGGGCATTCGGCAAGCAGATCGGCGATTTCGGCCTAATCCGCGAAAAGCTGGCCGAAATGGCGATTCAGATTTTTGCCGTAGAGTCGATGATCTATCGCAGTGCAGGAAATATGGAAGCTTCCATGCACGCTTCGGGCGCGAGCGGCGACAGTGTGCAGAACACCATGAAAGCGCTAGAAGAGTACGCCATTGAGAGTTCCATCGCTAAGGTTTACGGCAGCGAAATGCTGGATTTCGCAGTCGATGAAGGCGTACAAATCTTCGGCGGTTACGGCTTCCATGAGGATTATCCGATCAGCCGCGCGTATCGCGATTCACGCGTAAACCGCATCTTTGAGGGCACCAACGAAATCAACCGCATGCTGATCATCCAGATGCTAATGAAGCGCGCCATGGGCGGACAGCTTGCGCTGATCCCGGCCGCCATGAAGCTGGCCGAGGAAATCCTGGCCGGTCCGTCGTTTGAGGAAACTCCCGGGGGTGTTTTGGCCGAGGAAGCTCGTGTCGTGGCCAACGCCAAAAAAATGTTCCTGCAAGCCTCCGGCGGGGCGCTGCAAAAGTTCCGCGAAAAGCTTGCAGACGAGCAGGAACTGATCGCCGCTCTAGCCAACATGGTCATGGAAGTCTACGCCATGGATTCCAGCCTGTTGCGTGCCCAGAAAAGCGCCGCCACCAAGGGGGAGGCAGCCTCTTCGGTGCTGATTGACGCAGCTCGCGTTTTCATCGCCGATGCCGTCGAGCGGGTGGAACACGAGGCCAAACGCTCGCTGGCCGCAGTGCACGAGGGCGACATGCTTACTACCCAGATGGCGGTGCTGAAGCGTTTCGGCAAGCGCTCGGCCGTTGATACAATCGCGCTCCGCAGGAAAGTAGCCGCCGCGGTTCAGTCGCAGGACCGCTACCCGTTCGAAGGACGCTAGAACACTCTAGAACAGCAATGGCCTCGGTTGGGCGAACAGCAACGAGGGAGTTCTGCCCGGACCAGCATTTCCCCGTCGGGGGCACGCCTGTGCCGGGGTTGCGTTCGGCTGTAGTGACCATCCAAGCACAAGTGCCACTTCTTAGAGCAACCCGAATTAGAAATTTCCTACACTGGTTAGAACCCGTATTTTGGGCTGACTCCTTTGCTTATTCGCCCCATTCCGCGCGCGTTTACGATTGGTGCCCTTACGATTTTGGTGCTGCACGCAGTTTCGACTTTGCGGTTCGGAGCCCATTCCTTTGGTCCCCTGTTGGGCAATCTTCTGCAAGTCTCGGCCAGCTTTCTGGCAGCCACTCTGAGCTATCGCGCCGGAACGAAACTGCCCGGTTTCAGCCGCGCATTTTGGACGTTGGTGGCATTCAGCGTGGCGATCTGGGGAATCGCGAATCTGGGCTGGACCTATTACGAGGTAATACTACACATCGAGCCCCCTCCGGGTTCGATGATTCGCTTCCTCTTTGACACTCACGCCATGTTTTTTGTCATGGCTTTGTTCTTAAATCAGGAAAATGGCGATTCCAGCGTCGACGCCGGAGAAACTTTGGATTTTCTGCAGATCGGCATTTTGTTCTTCTTGATTTATTTCGTCATGTATTTTCAGTCTGCGGAGACTCTCGGAGCCAAAGCCGCAATCGAACGTGAAAACGAGGTGATGATCTGGGGGCACGTGGGGGTGCTTGGGCTGGCGTTCCTTCAGTGGCGCAGAGCGCGTCTGCCATTGGCGCGGCAGCTTTATCGTGGGCTGTTTATCTATTTTCTCATTTATTCGGTTTTGGCCAATGCCACGGAAGTGATTCAAGTTGCGGATGAAATTCCGACGGGAACCTGGATGGATCTGGGTTGGTCCATTCCTCTGCTTTGCGGGGCCTATTGGGCCGCCACATGGAGACCAACAGAGGAGAGAGCAATCCCGGACCCACTGCACTCGAAATCCTTGGTAGGAATCCTTATCAGCAACGGACTATTCGTCTTCGCTCCGCTATTGATTCTCTATCAGGTAGCGCAACTCGGTCCGGGCTCAAAACTGCTGCGTTTTTCGCTACTTGGGGTTTCTTTCCTCTGCTATGCCGTACGCATCGGCCTTACGCAGTTTCGCCAACACCAGGATGAAGAGACCGTTCGGCGGCAAACTCTTGCCATGGACTCATCAACCGACGGGATCGGGATCCTGAATGAGAAGGGGATTCACATTTACGCGAACAGTTCCTTCGCGCGTATGCTGGGCCTAGAGAGTCCGGCACTGATTATTGGATTGCCGTGGCGCAAAGTTTACTCGTTAGAAGCCGTAGACCGATTGCAATCAGAAATTCGTGACTCGCTCGAGCAATCGGCTAAATGGTCTTCTCCTTTGCAATTGCGGCAACCGGATGGCCGGAGCATATCTGTCGAGTTCACGATCACGGCCATGCCGGATGGCTGCACTGCCTGCGTTTGTCGCGATCTCTCGGAGCGCCACGAAGCGGAGAAAGCGCGCGCGGAAGCCGAAACGAAATACCGCATGTTGGTTGAGCACGTGAATGCCATCACCTACATCGCGGAAATCGGCATTCACGGCCGGTGGTTTTACGTCAGTCCCCAGGTGGAATCGATTCTTGGCTACACCGCCGAGGAATGGCTGGCGATCGCCCCGGAATGGGACGAACGGATTCATCCTGACGATCTGCCCATGGTAATTGCTGCAGAAGAGACCAGCAAAAACGGAGTTCCTTTCCAGGCTGAATTCCGGATGCGCCGCAAGGATGGCCGCGAAGTTTGGCTAAACGACACGGCCGTCGTAATTCAGGGCAGCGATGCACATCCGGTGATGGAAGGCATCATGGTTGATATCACTGAGCGCAAACAACTTGAAACTCAGCTTCAGCAGTCACGCAAGATGGAAGCGGTGGGCCGATTGGCCGGTGGTATCGCTCATGATTTCAATAACCTTCTGACGATCATCACAGGCTACACCGACCTGGCGCTTAGCCGCTCGTCCATACCCCTGGAGATCCGCGGCGACATTGAGCGCATTGACCATGCTTCCGGCCGGGCTGCAGCGTTGGTGCGCCAACTTCTGGCCTTCAGCCGCAAGCAGGTTCTTCAGCCGAAAACGATCGACCTCAATGAAGTGGTACTGAATCTTGACAAGCTGCTTCGGCGCCTGATGGATGACAACATCCAGATGAACACGCACACGCAGAATGTAATCGGCAAAGTGAAAGCCGACCCGGCACAAATCGAACAGGTGATCATGAATTTGGTGGTGAATGCCCGCGATGCCATGCCGGGCGGTGGGCGCATTCTGCTGGAAACGTCGAACGTCGATCTTGATTCTGACTATGCCGATGACCACGTCACCGTCAAGACGGGTAAATACGTGATGCTGGCGGTTTCCGATACGGGCGTGGGGATGAGCCAGCAAACGATTGCCCATATCTTTGAGCCGTTCTATACCACCAAGGAAAGCGGCAGCGGCACCGGCCTGGGTCTGTCCACCGTTTATGGAATCGTAAAGCAGAGCGGCGGCTATATTTGGGTTTACAGCGAACCCGGCAAGGGCAGTACGTTTAAGGTTTATCTCCCGCGCGTGGAGGATCCCGTCGAACAGGTAGAAACAGGGCAAACTCCCGCACCGCAAACGCAACGGGGGTGGGAAACCATTTTGCTCGTAGAAGATGAGGAAGCGGTGCGCGAATTGATTCGCACGGTGCTCACCGAGCATGGCTACGACGTTATCCCGGCACGAGATCCGGAACATGCAGTCAAATTGGCCAAAACCTACGCGAAAGAAATTCATATGTTGCTAACGGATGTGGTGATGCCCGGGATGAGCGGCCGGGAATTGGCGAAAAACGTTTCGCTGCGCCGGCCCGGCATTCGAGTGCTGTTTATGTCTGGTTACACGGACAATGTAATTACCACGGGCGGCATGCTCGAAAAAGGCCTGGCGTTTCTGCAAAAACCATTTTCGCCGAGCATTCTAGTGCATAAAGTCCGCGAAGTCCTAACTCCCGCGCCTCTACGGAAATAATAATTTCAAAGTGAAGCCAACTAGATCGGCCACTACGCGAAAATTCTTACGGTTTAGGCGTTTCTCTGGGTTTATTCACGGTGTTCAACGTCTCCACGTTAAATCTCTGGTAATCCGAATACCTGGTAATCGAATTCACTTTAAATCCCTTCACTAGCAGTACGCGCACACCCACATGAGCCTCTTCGTAGGTGGGCAACCAAACTTCGTTATTCAGATATGCCTGCTCCAGCACAAAGCTTGTGCCCTTCTGCAGATTCGCCAGCAGTCCGCCGCCGATGTGCACATCGCCCACGAAATAGGCCTCCAGTCGCGCGACATCATGCGCTTTTTCATCCACCCAAATCACGCCCGCAAGTTCTTTGACCACCCGCTCTTCTATGTTCTTCGGCTTATATTCCGGATTGGGCTCAAAATCGAATACCAAGACATCTTGGCCACGGAACCGTTCGCGGCGCGGATTCACAAACTGACAAACGCGCAGAAAGACTTCAATTCCCGGATCATCATTTTTTTCTTCTTTTCCTTCTTCCTTGGCCTTTTGTTCTCTTTCTTCTTTCTTTTTATTTTCTTTTTGCAGTTCTTCAATCCGCTTCTGGGTCTTCTCGTTTTCCTTCTTCTGCTCTTCATCGCCCAACGGCTTTCCGTCTTTTTTCACCAGCGTCGAGACTTCTTCGCCATTCAGATAGAAAAAGGTATACTCTGACAGCTCTTTTTTGGTTACTTTGCCGGTTTTATCGTATTCTGTCTCTTCCTCATTCCGCGTCCCGGCATAATTCTCCTTAATTTTGTCGATGGCCTTTTGATTTGCATCGATCTCTTTAAACAGTTGCTGCAGATCCGGAAGCTGCACTTGCGCCCTCCTCGGAAAATCGAACACCCGCTCGCCAATCGTCTCGTCCAGCGTAGCCTCGGTTACCTTTACCTGGTACGTGTCCGTTCCACGGTGCAGCTCGATCCGGTAGGGCACCTTGATTCCCTTTAGGTTTCGATAGTCGTCGTAATAAATCTCCTGGGGAATTCCGGATATCGTCGCCTGCTCTTCCACGATCAAATGCGTCTGGGGGTCGAAGAAAACTTCCCATTGCACCCCGGTGGGGTAGGTCAACTCTACTTTCAGTGCGTCTCGTCCGCGGACCTGTACCTGGCCTTTGAAGGCGGCACCAATTTTCTTCTTGGATAGAGTTTGCAGCCCGTTGTTGTAATACTGGCCCGCTGCTTCCATCTCGAGGGCTTGCTCGCCAAGCAAGGTGTTCGGTTCGCCGGTTGTCGTCTGGTGCCAAGCCGATTTCCCGTTGTACGACTCGATCAGCGTTTTTCCGTCGCTGCGAATTTCGGAGTAATAGCGGTTCGGCTGCTTGACCCGCAGCGAGTAAGTTCCGGGCTTTGCCGCGGCAGTTCCGCTAAACGTTCCGTCAATGGAAAGGGTCTGCCATTTTGCCAGTGCCTTGCTGCCACCAACTGCCTTGGCGTACTGTTCGATGATCTTAGCCGCGTCCTGAGCGCGTGTGGCTTCGGCGGAGCCGTGGAGCAAAACGAGCATAAAGAAAGAATGGACTTGGAAGTGTCTGCGCATAGGTTCCCCATTTAGATACGCAACCCCAGCCAAAAAGTTGCGCTACACGGTTTACTTTTTATTTAGCGCCGGGCTGGGGCAGCCCGGCAAAGACATTCGAGGCCGCTTCTTCCGATCTACTTCCCAACTTTTGGCCGATTGCGGTACTTCTCGTACAACTCCTTCTGCTTATTGTCCGTAGAAGTAAGCGCTCCCTTGATGAATAGATATTTCACTTCGCTCGTCAATTCCAGAGGGTCGCCATTGGTTACCATCAAATTAGCCACCTTGCCCACGTCGAGTGTTCCCAGTTGCGAATCTAAAGCTAAAATCTGCGTCGGGTTCAAAGTGATTGCTTTCAACGCGTCTTCATAGGAAAGTCCATGCGACACGGCATTTGCCGCCTGCTGGCCCAAGCGTCGCGCGAAGCTATTGTCGAAGCTCCCAAAGGCAATCTTTACCCCTGCAGTGGTTAGCTCGGCCGGTTGCGTGAGCAGTCGGTCGTAGGCATCATCTTCTTCCAATGGGTTATCCAACGTGGACCGTAAGATCACCGGAATATTTTTTGAGCGCAACAGATCCTTCACTTTCCACGCTTCGGTCCCTCCCGCCAAGATCATCCGTAATTTTTGTGCTACGCAAAATTCAACGGCATTGCGGATATCCCGCGCGCGATCGGCAAAAACCAGCACGGGAATCTCTCCGCGCACGACCGGTACCATCGCTTCCAACTTGACATCCCGGTCAAAAGAGCCAGCCGGTGATTTTTCCAACGTTTGCCCGTAATGCCTGCTTTGCTCCAGCCAATCCGTTAATTGATCAACGCGCTTGTCGTATTCCTTCTTCGCCTCGCTGTAGGGCTTGTCCTTCATCGAGAATGTGCTGGTATCAAATATGCGAGTCTGAAGTTTTGGCCAATCGATGACCATCGCCGCGTTTCTGCGGATAGCCATCTCGTCCATTGTCCACCCGGCAAGATAGATTGCCGATGCCTGGCCCCCGATCAGATTCGTGTCGTTGCCACTGTCGAAACCACCGCTGGCGGGAACCGCAAGAACTTCAGTAATTCCCGAGGCCCGTACCACAGGAATATGCGCGCTGGATGGCAGGACTGCTGTCGCCGCAACAACGTCAGGATTGAACTCTCCCGTTTCGGTCGTATCGACAGTCGCTCGAACAGCACTGATTTCACTGAGCCCCATCTGGGTAACGGAGTCAAACAAGCCCGGGTAGATTTGCAATCCGTGGCCATCGATGATCCTGGCGTCGGCCGGAATAGACACATCCGGGCCGATTGCTGCGATTTTCCCGTCTTTCATCAGCAACGTGCCATCTTCAATGGGAGCTCCTGACACGGTGAAAATCTTTGCGTGGGTAATGGCATAGCTTATGGGCGCCGCCGTTTGCGCCAAACTAGCGAAGGCAGAAATGCAGCAGCCCACCAATGTCAAAACGGTGCGCCCTGCGGCGTTACGCCAATTCATTGCGCACCCCCTGATGCTTCATCCGCTTGCGGCGGCTTCTGTTTGTCGTCGGGCTTTTTCTCGGCACCTGGCTTGTCGCCGGGTTTTTTATCCCCCTCATCCTTCTTCTCTGCTTCCTTTTTTGCCTTAGCCAGCAAGTCTTTCTTTTCCTTTTGCAAAGCCGGACGTCCCAAAATGTCCTGTTCGCGGTCAAAATAAACTCGCCCGTCGATCAGCGTCTTTTGCACCACGGCGTAGTCGCTCATTGGGTCATGGTTGTAAATCACCAGGTCCGCGTCTTTGCCGACATCGATCGAGCCTACTCGTTTATCAATGCCCAGTTGAATGGCAGGATTGAGGGTGACCAGTTTCAGTGCTTCCTCGTGGGTCAACCCGCCATAGCGGATTGATTTTGCTGCTTCCTGATTCAGATGCGTCGCTTCCGCCGCATCGTCGGAATTGATCGAGACGATTACGCCACGTTCGGTCATCAGCGCTGCGTTATACGGAATTGCGTCGTAAGCCTCCACTTTGTAAGCCCACCAATCAGAAAACGTGGAAGCACCCGTGCCTGCGGCTGCAATCTCGTCGGCAACCTTGTACCCTTCCAAGACGTGCTGCAAGGTTTGCACCTTGAAGCCAAACTCCTTGGCTACCCGCAGCAGCATCAGGATTTCATCTTGGCGATAGCAGTGGGCGTGGACGTAGCGTTTCCCCTCCAGAACTTCCACGAGCGGATCAAGCTTCAAATCGCGCCGGGGCGGAACCGCCTTGGTGTCGCCCATGGCAACGCGCTTATTGAAGTCGTCCCAGGATTTCTTGTAGTCGCGCGCTTCGATAAATGCACTGCGAATGGTTTCCTCTACGCCCATTCGTGTTACCGGATACCTGGCCGGATCCATACGGAAATTAGACCGCTTGGGGTTTTCTCCTAACGCGAACTTAATCCCGGGCAGCGCGCCTTCGAACGGCAATTTATCCGCCGGCTGACCCCAGCGCAACTTGATGACTTCCGTTTGCCCACCGATTGCATTCGCCGAGCCGTGCAAAATATTCGCGGAGGTAACCCCGCCGGCCAAATCACGATAAATAGAGAGGTCATCGGAATCGATCACGTCTGCAATATTCACCATCGAAGAGACCGAAACGCTTCCTTCATTTACGTCGCCATCGATAGCGATATGCGAGTGGCAATCGATGATTCCTGGCATGACGAATTGTCCCGAAGCATCGATGACTTGCGCCTCGGCGGGCGCTCTCAGATTCGTTCCGATCGCGGCAATCTTTCCATCCTTGATAAGGATGTCACCCTTTTCAATCGTTCCGTGCGAAGCCGTCAAAATCGTCGCATTGTGAATGAACAGTATAGGTCCGCCGTTCTCTGCTGCGCAGCTACCCGCAACATTTGCCATTGCAACAGATAGCAGCGCCGTTTGAATCGCCAACCGTGTTCGCAGCTTCACTTTGCACCCCCGGACAGCGTCGCGGCTGTTCCCGGCTTGGTTCCGGTGAAATCGAATGAGTAGCCCATCGTGCCAATCGTTCCCTTCAGGGTTGTTCCGTCGAATGTGCCGTTGAAATGTACATCTTGCGGGCTTCCCTCAATCGGAATGTTGATCGTGAAACTGAATTTATCACCGCTCAAGTAGCCACTGAATATCGTTCCGGTGCCGCGTTGATTTGTGAGTGTACCGGTAAGAGTGCCGTCGCTCGCCATCAGCAGATCGGCGGTTGATTCCTCTTGTCCTTCGGGAGTTGTGTAGGTTAGCTTCCATTTGCCGGTTAGATCGCCCTTCGGCGGATCGCTCGGCCGCTGCGGCTCTCGCACTTCGAATTTGCGCCCATCCACGAAGACAATTTTCACTTTGGTTTTCTTGTCAAAAATGTCGCCGTCGGTGACAACCAGATTGGCGATTTTCCCTTTTTCGATGGAACCGAGTCTTTCGGCGATCCCGTATATTTCGGCCGGCGATAGCGTTAATGCCCGAAGGGCGGCGTCTGGGGCGAGACCCGCATCAATCGATTTCTTGACTGCCGGCAGCAAATCCTTAGGCGTGGTAATACCGCCAGAATAAAATGCAAATTTCACGCCGGCCTTTTGTAGCGCCGCGGGCGAGGAAGGGGCCCGATCTCGGAATCGTAGCGTACGTAGGGACGTTTCCGCCTCGGGATCGCCGTCCTTATCCGCTTCCGGCCATTTTAAATCCACCAGCACTGCAGTCTTTTTGGCAGCGAGCTCCGGCGCAACTTCGTATCCCATTTGGCAGCCATAAATCACCGCGTTCCATTTCCATTCCGCGGCCAATCGCAGAGCTCTCCGGATCTGCAGTGAGGTATTTCCAGGCAGTAATACCACCTCGTGTTTTCCGAACGCATCTGTCAATGTGGCTTCGGTGCGGTCATATCTCGGGCGTTCCATTCCCCGCGGACTTATCTCGTAAGCTGCTGCCGCCTGGGTGCTCCAATTCGTGTCTATCCCCACCTGTCGAACGTAGGCGATCGCACCCATCAACGAACCCGGATAGCTGCGAAACCCGCCCGGAGCTTCTAGGGAGACGGGAATCGCGGTCGGTTCCTTCACCACAAAATTTCCGGGCCGCTCGCCGGCCAAATCCAAAACTGCCGCTTGCCCGGGAAATATTCCCCCCTTCGGGGCGGAAACGGTGGTGGTAAACCCTGCCGAGCGCCAGGTCTCAATTCGCGGATCGTTGATATTCAGCTCGTCGGCCGCATTTCTCCAGGGAGTAGTGCTAGGACGATCTTCCGGTCCTTTCGAAAGTGGCGGTTGTTTCCCTTTCCCCTCGCTGTCACTTTGTGCTGCCGCGATACCAACGTCCGTAAACGCATCGATGAATCCCGGATAGACCGTTAATCCTTTGCCTTCGATTACCCAGGCATCGGCCGGAATCGTCACCTCTTTGCCAACTGCAACAATCAGTCCATGGGACACCACAACTGTGGCGGCCTCAAGTACCGGTCCACTGACCGGAACAACCTTCGCACCGCTAATCGCAAAACTGCGCGGTTCTCCGCCTTGCCCTTGCAGCTCCCTTGCCCCGGGCAAACTCACGCATATAATCGCGAGCACAATCATTCCAAAACGCGGGCCTACGCTTCCACACTTCATCCATTTCTCCTTACCTGCGAGAACTGCGCGGTTCACGGCGCAAGCTATTCAGGCTAGTGAGATTGCCGGGCGGCGTCAAGCGATGCGGGATGCAAAAAAAAAGACAAGCGCGGAAAGGGCTTACCCCTGGTGAGGTTGTCTTAGCACAAGCTTCAGCCGGTGTCGTGGATTTGTACTGTTCACGACGACTGAATGCCGGACAAGTACTTACGGCTTTTTCTTCCCACCGAGCAACCCGCCCAAAGCGCTAGCCGCTCCGGCTGCGGCGGCAGGATTCTTAGTCAGGTTTTCAGCCAAGCCGGGCACGGCTCCGGCCGTCCCACCGGCGCATGTTAGTTGCGATTTCATCAAGCTGGCCGTTGCACCACCCACGTCCGGTGTGAACTGAGGGTTCTGCGTGGTACCGTGAACCTGCAATGGCACTTTCACTCCACCATTCTTGCAGTTCGTACCACCGCCAAGCACAGAACCCATGGAGCCCATCGCGCCACCAACTGCTCCTCCCGCCGCCCCACCGGCCATACCTCCAGCGGCGTTGGTGAGCAACGCGCTGTTAACCGTGGCAACGAGATTGAAGTTTATATTGTTCTTGGAATCCAGCGTACCGGCGCCAACGACGGTCCCCAAGGACGGAACGACCAGATCCATGTTTTCGGCCTTCAATCCCGAAGGAGCCATATGCACATCGGAGGTGAACTTTTCGATCACCAGATCCTGGCCGGTCTTTAAACCCGCAAGAGATCCGACGCTGGACATCTTCGACCCCAGATCGAAACCTGATAATTTTCCGCTGAACAGCCCGATATTTCCATCGGTAACCAGCTGGTTTGTTGGCCCGGTGATGTGCAGATTGGTGTTTAGTGTTCCGGCCGTCAATTTCGAGCCGCTGGGCAAACTAATGCCCAGCGCGGGCAAGAACGCTTCTAGGTCTGTTACCGGCAAACTTTGTCCATTCAATTTCAAATCTACGACGAACTCATCGCCAGCGGATTTATAGGTTCCATTCAGATTGGATTTTGCATTCCCAATTTTCACAACCGAGGGATTTAACACTCCGGTGCTTTTCTCGAGGTCGTACTTGGTATCGAACTCCACGACGAGCGGTACGCCGGAAGGCTGACCACCAGACACGAGAACTGCCTTGGTAAGCGTCAATTCTCCCTTGGTAGCCACTTGGCCACCCTGGCTAAGTAGACTCGCAGCAACGTCTACCATTCCACCCAACCCCAGTTTCGGGTCGAGCACGCCGGTGCTCGCCAAATTCATTTTGTTGATGGTTAGCTTAACATCTTGCGGAGTCAACGCAGCGTCCTTCTGATCGACTGGCCCAACATTGCCATCAATTTTTGCGCTGCCACCGCCCGGCAGGTCCATCGAAAAGGCCACCGGGAATTTAGTGGTCATGGCCACGTCTGTGGCCTTCAAATCCACATTCGTGTAAACCGAACGTTTTTGCGAATTGGTGCTCCCCAAGGTAATCTGGCCATTCTTCAGTTCGAGCTTGCCGATCGAAACATTTGGATTTGAACCACCGCCCGAAGAAGTCTTCGGAGCGGAGCTGCTGCTTCCGCCGATGGAAGAAAAATTCCACTGACCGCTGGGATTCTTAAGCAGCATCACTTGGGGATTTACGATCTCGATGTTGGTGACGTTAACCTGTTGCGAGAAAATCAGTGGTAGCAATTCCACCCCGACGTCCACACTCTTGGCTGTAAGAAACGGGCTGTTGCTGAATTTAGGATCATCGGCGATCGAAATGGAATCGATCTCCAGGGCCCCGTGTAGAATCGACAAGCTCAGGTTACCCAATTCCACCTTGCGCCCGAGCGCTTCGGAAGCCTTGGCTTCAATGGTGGGCTTGAATTTATTGACGGGAATCAGAAATGGGAGAATGAACAGAATCAGTATCAGAGCCACGACAGCAATCGCGACCCATTTCAATTTGCTACTCATAGCATCCTCCAGCCAGGCAGGCGAGGCGGGCGCCTTTAGGTCAGGCCCGCATCTTATCACAGCCGTTAATTGGTGCTTTACGGCAAAAGCTTGCTAAAAGCACGGACACGGAAGCGGACAACTGATTCCGCTCCGATACCACCACTCTGCCAGGCGCTTTGATTTGAAAATCTGTACCCATCCTGTGGGAAAACCATGCAGTAATAGGACCACTGGCGCATCCGACGGGCCCGCTTCACGGTAGAAGAGGGTAACGCCGTCCGCTTCAACGCGATGGATAGAAGTGGGTGACACAAGTGTTTTGTCGTCAGCAGCATTGGCTGCGAGTACTGCAGGAAATGCGCCAGCGAGAGCCCAACGCTTCAACCGGTCGATGGCGGCTAGTACTCGAGCGAGGCAATCCGACTGGACTTGTTTCAGTTATTCGGTTTGTGCGTGGGGTCTTTTCGTTCACCAAAAATAAAACGCCGCAAACCGGCAGGAATCATTGACATTGGAAATTGGCCAAGCCCCGCTACAGCGGCCAATCCTCCTCCGAGCCGAAGGGCTGCGAAGATAACGACGGCCAAAACAACCAGGCCAGTAAGAACTTTCTCGATGAGCCAAGAGTGTTCCATAGGTCACCTAGACGAAGGCTACCACCTTGAGGGCTACGCTACAATCCGCAGATGCGTCAAAGCCCCAGCCTCCGGTTTGGCGACTCTCCAGAAACTTGTTGATAAGTTCTCTGGAATCAATAAATCGGTTTGGACAAGTTTCTGGCACTAGCGACGCGTCGAAGACGCGGTCAGGGCTTACCAGATAGGTAAGCCGCTCGGACCACAACCTGAAGGAATGATTTAGAATGAGGCCGCCCGATGGAAAACGGATGGGGAAGAGCTAGAGGTAGCGGCGGATGGCTTCTGAGTAGCGGGTGTAGAGGTAGGAGACGAGAAGGAGGGCGACGCCGAGGATAATGAAGGTGATGAAGCGGTCGGCGCGCTCCTGACGCCAGACGTCGAGGATCACGATTTTGGCAACGCAAACGAGGAGGAGGCCGAGGCCCGCGAGACGGAAGCTGCGTTCGCCGACGATCAGCGCGAACAAGAAGGCGACGACGGCTTCGATGCCCCAGCCGATGGTGACGCGTCCTTGCGAGACTTCGTTGAGGATCAGGAAGGTAACGAGAATCATAGGCAGGAAAAAATAAATTTGTTCAGGGCGCCGGAGGAGTTCGTTGCCGGAGGATGGATTGGAACGGACGGCGGCGAAACGCGCGCGCAAGGGGAAGGCCAAGGCTTGCGCGGCAAACAGGATCGCGGCGGCCGCGGCGACGTAGGAGGCGCGATCGGCGTTCCATGAGGCACGGGGATGGCTCTGGGCGATCAGTTCGTAGGAAAGGCCGCGGAAGAAAACGATGAACGCGAGAATCACACTGTGCTGGAGGAAGACGTCTTGCTGCGCGCTCCAGGAAACGGCGATGAAGATCAAGGAAAGCGCGGCCCAGGCTACGAGAACCCATCCATTGGTGAAATAGGAGCTGGCGAAAAGCACGAGTGTTGCAGAGCCGAGATAGGCCAGGATGGTGGCGGCGTGAATTTGCTGGTCCAGGGCGAATGGATCAGAGGGAGCTTTCGAAAGGGCCATAGCCCGAGACAGTGAACGGCGTTTTGGCTCGCCTGAAGCCGGACCGTCCCCTGGACCACTTGTGAGGCGCGTGAGGTGGAGATAGACGCAATAGAAAACGAAGGCGATGGGTAGCGTGGTGAGAAGAAGTTCGCGCGGGCCGAAGTGGAGATTGAAGTAGGCGAGGCGAAAGAAGCTTAGACCGAACACGACATAACTTTGCAGACGACAGTTGCGGGATTTCCATTGCACACCGATTTCGAATAGAGCCAGACCGAAGAGGGCCCAGCCGAGCGCGACCGCGTGGGGAGTGAGTTCGTAGTACAAGAGCAAAACAACGAGAGAGGAACCGGCCCAGATGTAGGCGGCACCGGCGAGCGGAGCTTGCACGAATTCGCCTTTAGCGACCCAGCGCGCGCACAGGTAGAAGAGCGCGGCAACCAGCCCGAGTGTCACAAGACGCAAGGAAACCCGAGGGTAAACGCTCCAGGGACCAACGGCGTAAAGATTGACGGTGACGATTTGAAACAAGGCGGAGACGGAAAGGATGTAGGCCTGGAAATGAAGTTGGATGCGCTTGACGCGGTCGCCGATGACCAGCAATAAAAAGGCGAAGACGGCCCAGGCAACAGCGATCCAGGGAGAAGAGACTTCCTTAAAGGTGAGAACGGCGATGAGGATGGAACCAGCCCAAGTGTGCAGAGCGGAAAAGAGGAGCGCGTAATCCGAATCGCGCGGGCCGCTGAAATAGGCGCAGAGATAGAGGAGCGCGGCCATCAGCGTGAAAGTGATGAAGCGAAGCGTGAATTGATGCCATTCCTGAACAGCGTCGATGTTAACGATCAAAGTGCGCGCGAATCCGGCGAGAACGACCACGTGCGCCTGGATGCTGAGATCGCGGCGGTCGCCGTAGCTTCCGAGAATGGCGAGAACCAGGGCGAACCCACCCCAGGCAACGGCGACCCAAGCCCAGTGGCATTCGCGGTAGGCGAGCACAACGACTAGGATTGCGGCGGCGGTGGTGTAGAGCTCCGAGGGATCGATGGCGTAATCGGAGGACTGCAGGCTGAGCCAGCGCGCGCAGAGGTAGAGGAGTGCGATTACGAGAGAAAGGGTGACGAGACGAAGCGAGAGGCTGGTGTTTAGAAACGGGGGCGCAAGGAAGTAGTTCACCGCGAGAGCTCGGCAGACGGCCGCTAGCGAGAAGAGATGGGCCTGGTAAACGAGGTCCTCAGCGGAAAAGGTGCGGGCGAGAACGACGAGAAGAAACGCGGCGACGGCCCAGAGGACGACGGTCCAGGAATTGGGGAATGCAAGCCAGATGGAGACGAAGAGCATGAGGCCGGCGAGATAGGAAAGGGCCCGGAGCAGGACGCTTTCGTTTTCGGCAGTGAGGAGATCCTTCCAGCGACGTGGGATGGCGAGGGAGTTGGCATAGAAAAGGAGAGAGGCGACGAGGAAGCTGACAGCGAGTTGGGAGTCGGGCGCGGCGACGGATTGCGTGAAGCGATCAAATGGCGTGCGAGGGGGTTGCGAAAGGTGATCGTAGAGCGCCGGGAGAGCCTGGTTGATGAGCATGTCCCCGGACGTGAGTAGGGCGACGAGCAGGCCGAAGCGGCGGAAGAGAACTTCGCGAGTGAAAACGCCGGCGAGGATGAGTATTTGCGCTTCGGCGAGCCAGATGACAGCGGTGTCCATGCCGGAATATTTGAAAGGAATGGCAGCGACAAGGAGAATGATGCCGATGGTGGAGAGGATGATGAAGGCAACCCGACGGCGGCGCGTGGCGGGGAATTGGCCGAGAGTCAGTTCGACAGCGCCAAGGATTAACAAGGCGTAGAAGGCGAGCTCGGGGCGGGCGGATTGGTATTTGAAAAGGCCGAGGAGCAATGAGGTGTTGAGGAGCGCGGCGAGTGTGGAAACGCTTTCCTGTTTGGCGTTCTGGATGCGGCGCGCAATGTAGGACCAGCGATAGGTGGCCCAGTAGAGGCACAGGAGGACAGTGCTGGGGACGAATGCGGGGAACATGCGATGGTGGCCTGCTATGGGCAGGATGACGGTGGCGAGCCAGATGAAATGGTTTATATAGGAAGCGAGGATACCGAAGATTTCGAGTTCGAACCAATCGCGGCGATGAACAATGGCGACGAGTCCGACCGCGAGGATAGCACCAGCGGAGAGCGAATAGATTGTGTTTTGACTGATGGCGACGGTGGTGAAGGCGAGAAGAAAAGCGAGGCCGGTGACAACCTGGGAGTCGTAGCGCAGGGTGTGGACGACCATGATGCCGGCGACCAGGAAGAGGAGCACGAGGTCGACCCATTGCGTATCAATGACGCGGGTGTAGGTGACGAAATGCATGGCGTAGGTGACAAAGAAGGTGAGCGCCCACCCGCCACCAATCAGCGCACGCGCGAAGACGCGATAACGGTCGCTGCGCTCAAGATATATTCCGGTGCCCAGGATCATGAAGCTTAGGAGATAGCCGAGGCCGATTTTCCCGGGATTGCTAAGCGAGGGAAATTTGTAGGCGAGGAAAAGAGAGATGCCGATGACGAGAGCGATGATGCCAAGTTTATTGAGCCAGTTTTTGCCGAGGGTTTCCTCAAGCTGGGAGCTGAGCTCGCGCGCGGAGACGGGCGCGGGTTGTGATGGCGGGGAAAGCGGTGGTGGAGCGGGGCGAGCGGGCGCGAGTGGGTGAGGCGTAGTGGAAGTCGGAGGCGTGACGACCGTCTTTGGCAATGGTGGCGGAGGAATGGGAGCCTTGGGCAATGGTGGTTTGATTGGTTCCGCGGCGGGTGGAGGAGGTGCAGGTGGTGCGGGGGACTTGGGAATCTCGAGCGATGGAGGAAGCGTTACGGGAACAGGAGGCTCGGCCGGTTTGGGCGCTGGTGAAAGAGGAGCAGCCGCGACGGGTTGCTGCGCGGGAGCGGAAGAGGTGAGTTGGTGTTCGAGTTCATGGACGCGCGTTTCTAGTTTCGTGAAATCCTTGAAGCGGGATTCGAGTCTGTTGAGTGCTTCAACGACGCGGGCAAAGCGCTCATCGTCGTTCTGGCGCCGGAGGCGGGATTGCACCCAGCAGTAGAAAGCCCACAGCGTGAGAATGAGCACCCAAAATTCCATGGCGCCTCAGGGCCTGGGTCTGTAGGCCAAACTCTCGATAAGGAGAGTTTACAGGGTGTCACATGCCGGCAGTGGAATATTGGAGCTGGGATTCCCAGGATAGAAATGGAGAGGAAGGGGGAATTGAAGGAACTAAGTTTACCGGGAGAAAGCCATGGCGGAGACTCTCGCGCTTTGGAACAGAATCCCAATACGAAGTCGAGCTGGGCGGGGCAGTCGTAATAGACGGAAGGGTCCGTTCCTATTCGGCAAAACGCGTACGCGCATAAATGTTGCGCGGGCGGAAGCGGTGGCAACACATGGTAGAATCAACCTGAGGGGCCGTAGCTTAAATGGATAAAGCAAGAGTTTCCTAAACTCTAGACTGTGAGTTCGATTCTCACCGGTCCCACCACTTCGATCTGTACCCAGTTGTACCCAAATCTGTACCCAATCATGTCCCTAAGGCGCCGTTTTCTGCCCGTTTATACCGTAGTCTTGTAAGTTAAGTTATTGATTATCCGTCAGAGCGATGGCGAGTAGAGGATCAGGAAACCGATGCTCTATCCGTCTGAGCTACAGCCCCACTCCTTTCATTCTACAATTGAATTCGGTGTTGCCAAGAGAATTGGCGGCGAACTGGCAACTCCTTGTCGCTCTTCTCGTTTTATCTTATGTTTATCTTCGCTGTGCCAGTGTAGGTCGGCGTCCCCAACCATTTGGAGGTTTCATGCCCGTGAAAATTCTTAGCTGGGCCCTCACTTTGCTCTTGCTCTCCTCATCTCCAACCTTGCCTGCTGCCTCGCAGACTGCTGGCGGCTCCGGTTACCATCTCATCAAGAAAGTGAAACTCGGCGGAACGGGCGGCTGGGATTATCTCGAAGTCGATCCCGCCACACACCGCCTGTTCATCACTCGCGGCACGCACGTCCTTGTGGTCGACCCCGATCAGGGCACAGTACTCGGTGATATTCCGGACACTCAGGGCGTCCACGGTATCGCGCTGGCCGACGAGTTCAACAAGGGTTTTACCACCAACGGCCGCACTGGCGATTCCACTATTTTTGATCTGACTTCCCTCAAAACTCTAGGCACAGCCAAAGCGGATCAAGGTGCCGACGCGGTGATTTACGATCCATTCTCGAAGCGTGTCTTCACATTCAACGGTGAAGCCAACACTTCTTCCGCGATTGATGCCGCCTCCGGAAAGCTGGTCAGCACGTTTGGTCTGGGCGGCGGACCGGAATTTGCGGCCACGGATGGCAAAGGCAAAATCTTCGTCAATCTTGAAGACAAAAGTGCGCTGGTAAAATTCGACGCAAAAACTCTTAAGATCGAAAACACGTGGCCACTGGCCCCATGCGAATCTCCTTCGGGCTTGGCCATAGATGCAGAGCACGAAATTCTTGTCGTCGGCTGCCACAATAGACTCATGACGTTTGTCGACGGCAATTCCGGCAAAGTGATCGGTACGGTTCCAATAGGCCAGGGCGTGGATGCCAACCGCTTTGATCCGGTAACGGGTTATGCCTTTGCCTCTTGCGGAGATGGCACCCTAACCATCGCCCACGAGGATTCGCCCACAAAATTCTCTTTCGTGGAAATGATTCAGACGCAGCGCGGCGCACGTACCATGGCCGTCGACTACGCAACTCACGCTGTGTACTTGGTATCTGCTGACTTTGGCCCCGCACCCGCTGCTACCTCGGAAAACCCGCGCCCTCGTCCCGCAATTCTTCCCGATACATTCACGTTGCTCATGTACGGAAAATAATTCTAGAAAAGCATTCACGACTCTCGAACGGTCTCGGCTAGACCTGCAGCAAATGGCTGTGGTAAAAATAAGTTCCACTGCGAACCGCCCCGCGGACCGTGACGCCTGCTAGTGCATCACAAATTTAGGAGCCGGCCATGTTGCGATCTATTTCCATTCTGTTGTGGGCATTCCTAATTTTGGTTGTCGCGACGCCCGAGGCTCGCGCTCAGATGCAAATCCAAGGGCAAGCCCGGTACGGTGGACTTCTCCGCAATGTCAATTCCGGAAAATGCATCGATGTATTCGGCAGCAGCACCAGTAAAAACGCCAACATCCAACAATATTCCTGTAATGGCGGAGGGAATCAGCGTTGGGAATTTATTGATTTGGGCAGTGGGCAATTCGCGATTCGCAATGTCAATAGCGGCCTGGTAATGGATGTTGCCGGAGATAATCGCGGCAATGGCGCCAACATTCAGCAATTTCCATGGAATGGCGGAGCGAATCAAAGGTGGTATGCCCGCGGTCCCAACAACAATTTCGAACTGGTGAATGTGAACAGCGGAAAGTGCCTGGACGTGCAGGGCGGCGCAACCGGGAACAACGTAAACATCATCCAGTTTCAATGCACCGGCCGCGCGAATCAACGCTGGTACGCAGGATATTCCATGCCCGGCGGACCGGGGCCGGGCTACCCATCGCCGCCTCCTCCTCCTGGTCCTGGAATGGGCGGGGGCCCGTCGGGCGCCCGGCAGTTCACCGGTATGATTCTAAACGTTGGCTCACGCAAGTGCGTCGATGTCTACGGCGACAGCCGCCGACCCGGTGCCAACGTTCAACAGTTTGGCTGCAACGGAGGCGCGAATCAGAAATGGGTCTTCATCACTGTCGCCCGCGGTGAATACGTCATCCAGAACGTGAATAGCGGGATGGTTCTGGAAGTTGCTGGAGGCAGCCGGGGCAACGGCGGGAACGTCCAGCAATTCACCTGGAATGGTGGCGCAAACCAGCGCTGGCGAGGCCGCGGCTCAAACAACAATTTTGAGTTGGTGAACGTGAACAGCGGCAAATGCTTGGACGTGCAGGGTGGCGGCAACGCCAACAATACCAACATCATTCAATTCGATTGCAATGGCGGCAGCAATCAGCGCTGGTTTGTCGGCTATGCGCAGTAGAGCGTCGAACCGCAGCACTGAACCGCTCGGGAGCAGCCGCTACCAACCCACGCATGCAAATTTTTGAGGTGAAGCCCACGATGCCAGGCCAATCCACAAGACCCAGACCAACCTGCACGATCGCTCCCTGGCTCTCGGTCCGCAACAGTGCGGGGGCGGTCGAATTCTACAAAGCCGCCTTTGGCGCAACCGAGGTGTATCGCTTTGAAGATCCCCGCGGCAGCGTGGTCGCCAGGCTATCGGTCAACGGCGCCGAGTTTTGGCTGAGCGACGAATCGCCGGAGCACGGCAACTTTAGCCCGGAGTCGCTCGGCGGCGGTTCCGTGCGCCTGATCCTGACGGTCGCGGATCCGGATGCGGTTTTCCGCCGCGCGCTCGAAGCCGGCGCGACGGAGGTCTACCCTGTAGGCGAAGAGCATGGCTGGAGACTGGGCCGCGTTAGGGACCCTTACGGCCATCATTGGGAAATCGGGCACGAACTGGTGGCCTGAGCCTTCGACAAGACCTTGACGGTAGCCACGTGCTACCATCGGTCGCCAGACGGAATTGAGTAACCGCGGATATTGGTTTGTCCGGCAGGAAAGGTGGCGCGTATGAGTGTGGAGGTCCCTCAGATACCAACGACGAAGCAGAAAGTGACCCACGAGTTGGTAGAGATGACCGGCATTTTTCTCTATCTGGCGTTCTTTTTTTGTGCCTTGACCACCTACAGCATGCTGCTGCTAAACAAGTACGACATTCCCTACTACAATTACGGCGCAGCTCTGCTGAATGCACTGATCGTTGCCAAGGTGATTCTGATCGGCGAATACGCGCATCTAGGCAAGCGGCACGAAAAGAAACCGCTGCTTCTCTCTTCGTTCTACAAGGCGGTCTATTTCAGTGTGTTGGTGTTCGCATTTCACGTCGCTGAGGAAGTGGTGAAGCGTCTCATTCATGGCGAGGGCTTCGCAGGGGCACTTCAAAATGTTCGCTTTGATGATCTCGCGGCACGAACGTTGATTATCTTTAGCACGTTCCTGCCCTTATTTGCATTTCGTGAATTGCAACGGGTGATGGGCGAAGAAAAGTTTCGCGACTTGTTTTTCAAAACTGGGGCGGCCGACAAGTCCGTATAGCAGCGTTTCTTCTGCACTAGCCCTAAAACTTCAAAATCAGAAAGTAACCCACGATTCTAGGTCCGCCCTTCCTGAACAAACGCGAGACGTCTAGCTGAGCAAGGCGTTGAATCGCGGATCGGAGCGCAGCGAATCCAGGTCAGAATCTTTCGCTGCCCAATTCTTATAAAACGTACCGTGTTCTACCGCTTTCTGCAAACAACTGATGGCTTGCTCCGTTCGCCCGAGGAGTGCATAAACACAAGCTACGTTGTACAAGATCGATGTCTCGTCTGGGTCGATGGCGAGAGCGCGCGTAGCCCACTCGAAGCTTTTGTCGTGAAGCCCCATCCGGGCCAGACTTGCCGCACCCAAATAGAGGGAACGCGGATCGTCGGGATGCGTTTCGATGTGTTTCTCGATCAATTTCAGCGAGCGCCGCTCGGTATCCTCTGCTTCTTTCGCTCGCCCTAGCCCGTGGTAAACGGGCACCAGCAAGCTTACGGCTTGATAGTCGTCGGGATTTAGACGCGAAGCCTCTTCATACAGTTCGGCCGCCTTTGCCAAGTCGCCGCGCTGGAAAGACGTGCGGGCATAAAAATAGTGCGCTTCATAGAGTTTCGGATCGAGCCGGATGGCTGCCTCAAATTCTTTTTGTGCTTGATCAAAACTCTTATTCAAGGCAAATGCCAACCCGCGCGCAGCATGGGCCTCGGCAAGTTCGGGATCCAACTCCAGGGCTTTATGGCTGGCCGCCTCCGCTTCCTTCAGATTGTCTTCGCTGCTGTCCCAATACATATAAAGAAAGGAACAGCAATCCGCCACGCCTGCGAAGGCGCGCGCGTACTGCGGGTCAATCACAATGGCGCGGGCAAACATTTGACGAGCAAAATCGAAGCCTTTGCGGCGGAACTGGTGGAAAAACTGCCTTCCCCGCAAGTAATAGTCATACGCTTGCGGATTTTCGGTTTGCTTGCGGGCAATGGCTTTTTCTTCCTGCGGAGTGAGCTTAATGCGTAGCGCCTGGCTGATACTGCGCGCGATTTCGTCCTGTACCTCGAACACATCTTTCAACTCGCGGTCGTAACGTTCCGCCCAAATGGAATGCCCGGTTAGAGCGCGAATCAGTTGCGCGGTAATGCGCAAGCGATTCCCTGCCCGGCGCAAACTGCCGCTTAACACGCAAGCGGCGTTCAATTCTTTTCCAACCTGCGGCCCGGTGACCGGTTTATCGCGATAGGCCAACACGGCGGCTCGCGGGAAAACTTGCAGCTCTTTAATTTTGGATAGTTCGGTGATGATATCTTCGGTCATCCCGTCGCGGAAATACTCATCATCTTTGCTGCCACTTAAATTCTCGAAATAAAGCACCGCGATCGACTTGTCCGGAACCGCGACTGCCGCTTGTTCGCCCGCCGGCGAAAGCCTTTTCGAGTCGCCACGGCCCGAAGAATCTCGATCGCGCTTCAGACGCTTTAGATCGGTCTTAATTTCAGAAGCAGTTTGATAGCGAAGATCCCGGTCCTTCTCAATCGCCTTATTGATGATCCGCTCGAGCTCGGCAGGCAGTGGTCCGTCGAAGCCAGATCCGACGGTCGGCGTTCCGTGCAAAATGGCATCGAAGATCGCCGCCGACGTGTCTCCCCCAAAGGCGAGCCTGCCCGTGGCCATCTCATAGAGAACCGTGCCAAAGGAAAATAAATCCGTGCGCGCATCGAGTTCTTTGCCGAGCGCCTGCTCGGGTGACATGTAAGCCATCGTGCCGATCGCCGTTCCCGGGCTCGTCAAGAACTCCGTGCCGGCTGCGACCGTCGCCTGTCCGGAAACTTGAACGGATTCTCCAGAGGCACGGCGGGACGCCATTTTCGCCAAACCAAAATCCAGAATTTTTGTTTGTCTGCGGTGGGTAACAAAAATATTTGCCGGCTTGATGTCTCGGTGGACAATTCCCCGCAAATGTGCGGCGGCCAGGGCATCGGCAATCTCAATGCTGATATCAAGAAGGTTGTCGATCTCCAGGGGTTTGCCACCAATTAAGTGCTTGAGCGTCTGTCCTTCCAGCAATTCCATCACAATAAATGGTCTGTGTTCGAACTCTCCAACATCGTGAATCGTACAAATATTCGGGTGATTCAGTGCCGAGGCAGCTCGCGCTTCCCGTTGAAATCGTTCGAGTGTCTGGGCGTCGGTGGGGGTGTCTTCCGGCAGAAATTTCAACGCGACGCTGCGGTCGAGCCGGGTGTCTTCGGCACGGTAGACCACGCCCATGCCTCCCCCGCCTAGCCTTTCCTGAACTCGATAGTGTGAGATTGTTTGACCGCTGATCGACCTGGTCTCCGACATGGCCCGGTCATTCTAGGGTTGCTGCCCAATCTAAGTCAATGCGGGGACGCCGTCGACGCCGTCAAAAATATAGCTGTTCCCATAAAGACAGACTGCACTGCCGGGCCAATACAAGGCCCTACGGTGCAGTTCGTTCTCAGAACGGATGGCCGAGAGAACAGCTTGGGGTCCGGGTCGCCCAGGCGAATGTGCGATAATTCCAATCTCTCTGTTCTAGAGCGTGGTTGTCGCCGCTGCGTAAAAGATCAAGTCAAGTTAGCGAAAGGAAATTGCATCCCTTTGCGGGCAAAGCGAATCAAATTGCAGATCGCCCAGCTTGCATGAAAACAGAGGATTCCATCTGCGAAATGCGAGATACTTTTCGAGGGGGCACTTTGAACCGCAAGCTGATTTTCGCTCTGGGATTACTGTTTCTCGCGGGATTCTCTACATGCTCGGCCGCCCAGGACACCTCGACCACTGCGCCATCCCGAGCAATCGAAAATTCACCTCCATCCCCAGGAGCACCCTCTCAAGCATCAGCGACCGATCCCAAACCCTCGAGCGTCGATTCGCCGCGGCCTAAAATCGATCCGAACACCACGAACACGCCGCAACAAACCAAAAGGATTCTTGGAATTATCCCCAACTATCGGGCAATCAGCGCGAATACTCAGCTCCCTCCACTGAGCATTAAGGCAAAGTTCTGGCTCGGTACGCAGGACACCTTCGACTACTCCAACTCTATTTTCGTGGGAATGTTGTCCGGGGTGGCCATGGCCGGCAAGTCAGAGCCATCCTTTGGGCAAGGGGCGGCCGGTTACGGCCGATATTACTGGCACACTTTTGTAGACGTCGGTGTGGGCAACTACATGACCGAATCGATCGTGCCCACGCTGACCAAAGAAGACCCGCGCTACTACACGCTAGGGCGTGGCAGCGTTTTCAAACGCACTGGCTATGCCGTTTCGAGGCTGTTCATTACCCGCACGGACGCTGGCCACAATAGTTTCAACTTTTCAGAAATTGTCGGCAACGGGGCCGCTGCGGGAATCTCCAATGCCTACTACCCGAGCAACGTCAACACCTTCGTCAAAACTTACCAGCGTTGGGGATGGCAAATCGCCTTCGATGGAATTGGGAATACTTTGAAGGAGTATTGGCCGGAAATTAACCACTCCATCTTCCACGAGAAATACTGATACAAACCGGACCTTTTGTGCGTTAGGCCCTTGCACCTGTCGGCAAAAGTGCGAAAATGGCGTGGTACTCTCGCTCCCTCGCGTCCTTCGAGTGTACTCACTTGCCAGTCCGATCACCGCGGATTTTAGACGAGGTGTATCGATGGGTTCGGCTCTAGACGTTCATCGCCTACATTTTGCCTTCACGGTCACGTATCATTACTTGTTTCCCCAACTCACGATGGGCCTGGCCCTGCTCCTTGTTGTGCTGAAGACCATGGCCTTGCGCACTGGCAGGGATCACTACAACCGCTCTGCGCGCTTTTGGGCCAAAATTTTCGGCATTAACTTCGCCCTGGGCGTTGTCACCGGAATTCCCATGGAATTTCAGTTCGGCACCAACTGGGCAGAATTCTCGAAGGCGGCAGGCGGCGTCATTGGCCAGACGCTAGGAATGGAGGGGCTATTCTCCTTCTTTCTGGAATCCACATTCCTCGGCTTGTTCCTGTTTGGCGAAAAAAAACTGGGCCCGATCGGTCACTGGTTTGCCGCGTTTTTTGTCTTCGCTGGGTCCTGGATGTCGGGATACTTGATCGTCGCCACGGACGCCTGGATGCAACACCCTACCGGTTATCAACTTTCCCAGCGCGGCGACATCGAACTAAGCAGTTTCTGGGGCTTGCTCCTCAATCCCTGGGCCCTCTGGCAGTATGCACACAATATGCTTGGCGCAGTGCAGACGGGCTGCTTTGTGATGGCCGCGGTCGGCGCCTTCTATCAATTGACAAATCGCGAAATTAATTTTGGGAAGACCTTCATCCGTATTGGCGTAACCGTTGGCGTGATTGCTGCGTTGTTGCAGCTTGCACCGACAGGCGACATGCAGGGGAAAATGGTCAGCCACTACCAACCCGCGACGCTGGCCGCAATGGAAGGACTCTTCGAGACTCAGAATGGGGCTCCTCTGGCGATCCTTGGCCAACCTGACGTGGCCAAGCGCCAACTGGAAAATCCGTTGCAGGTCCCGAATCTGTTGAGTTTCCTCACCTACCGGCGCTGGAATGCAAACGTGCGCGGATTGGAGGCGTTTCCTGAGGATCAATGGCCCGACCGGATCGAGCTTCTCTATTACAGCTACCACATCATGGTTGGGTTAGGCACTCTCTTCATCGCCATCATGGCGGTCTCCGCATTCTTGCTCTGGCGAGGAAAACTGTTTGAATCGCGTTGGATGCTCTGGCTCATCATGCTTTCCGTACCGCTACCGTACATCGCCAACACTGCTGGATGGATGACCGCGGAACTCGGCCGTCAACCGTGGCTGATTTACGGATTGATGCGCACGGTTCATGGGGCCTCTCCACGCGTTGGTGCGGGCAGCGCCTGGTTCTCACTCCTCGGTTTTATGGGCATGTACTCGATTCTTTCGATGCTCTGGCTGTTTCTGATTTACAGAGAAATCGCGCATGGCCCATCGCACGAAACCGAATTATTAACCCAAGCTACAACACCGGTTGCGGCGCATTGAGGAGAGTCACATGGAAACCATCTGGTTCTGCCTTGTAGCGGTAATGATTGCGACGTACGTGCTTCTGGACGGGTTCGACTTGGGCGCTGGGGCTATCCATTTTCTAGTGGCCAAGACCCGCGAACAACGTCGCCAGGTACTGGCCAGCATTGGGCCGGTTTGGGACGGAAACGAAGTGTGGCTTCTGGCGGCCGGAGGCGCATTGTATTTCGCCTTTCCTGCACTCTACGCCAGTGGCTTCAGCGGATTCTATTTGCCGCTGATGATCGTACTCTGGTTGCTAATTCTGCGTGGAATCGCGGTCGAATTTCGTAATCATCTGAAAAGCGATGTGTGGGTTCCGCTGTGGGATTTTGTCTTCTTCGCCGCCAGTACCCTTCTGGCGATTTTCTATGGCGTAGCACTGGCCAACGTGGTTCGCGGCGTGCCCCTGGACGGCAGTGGCTATTTCTTCGAACCTCTGTGGACCAATTTCCGGCTGAGCGATCAAACCGGAATCCTCGATTGGTACACTGTGATCGTAGGAGTTCTGGCGCTCCTGGTGCTGATGATGCACGGCGGCTTGTGGGTTCAATACAAGACTGACGGAGCGGTCAGCAAGCGGGCGGCGAAGGTAACGGAGTTCGCGTGGTGGGGCGTGCTGACGATGACGGCTCTGGTCACCTTCGTGACTTTCCGCGTGCAACCGCAGGTCAACGAGAACTTCCGCACCTGGCCGGTGGGTTACATTTTACCGCTGCTGGCCGGCGCCGGACTTGCGGGAGTGCAAATTGAGTTACGCCGCAAAAATCAGCTGAACGCATTCTTTTCTTCCTGCGCGTATCTGCTGGGAATGCTGACCAGCGTCGTTTTCGGCGTTTACCCAATGGTTCTGCCGGCGCGTGATCCATCTTTCTCGCTCACTGTCCAGGGCGCCAAAGCCGGCGCCTACGGCTTGCGGGTTGGCTTGTTCTGGTGGGTCATCGGCATGATTCTGGCCACCACCTATTTTGTTATTCTTTATCGTTCCTTTGCCGGTAAAGTCGCCGCGCAAGCGGAAGAAACAGTCCCGCGCGATTAATACAACTGCGGCCTTGTGCCAAGGCGGGAAATCACCACAGCCAGGATTGACTCCCTAGTCTTGGGTTTGCGTGTTCTTTCACGGGTTCGCCTAGTTTCGGTTCTGGACTTGGTTTCGCTCTACGCCTCTAGCGCACCTGTACCAATGGCCATTGTATCCACTCCAGCACAATGGTACTGAGGTAGCGTTGACCGGCTGAAAATTCGCCCGCTACTCTCTCAAATGGCGAGGGTTGTGTCGAAGAAGAGGGCTAGAAGCGCATTCCGAAAATATTCCGCTGAGCAACCTCTGATCTCGATGCGCCTTTCTAGAAAATTAGCTGCGCAACGCAGTTCTGGGATTGGTGTTTAAGGGGACAGGCCGCTTCGGAGTGGCCAACGCTACATGGCAACAATGGTTAAAGCGGGGCGGTATGAAATCATCGGCGAACTGGGCCGCGGCGCTATGGGTGTGGTCTATCGCGCAATTGATCCGGTCATCGGGCGGAACGTTGCGGTAAAAACAATCCGACTCAGCGAAGAAGGAACGGGGCTCACTCGCCCGGAATGGCTCTCCCGCTTCCAAACCGAGGCGCGCGCTGCGGGCTTACTGACTCATCCGAATATTGTGGTTGTTTATGATGCGGGCGAAGAAAACGGCTTGTACTTCATCACCATGGAATTGGTGGAAGGCAAGAGCGTGCAAGCTCTCCTCGATGGCGGGCATGAATTTCCCGTGCCGCGTTTGCTCCGCATCATGGAGCAGACTTGCAGTGCCCTGCAATTTGCTCATGAGCGGAACATTGTTCACAGAGACATCAAACCCGCCAACCTGATGCTCACCGCCGACGACACCGTGAAGGTTACCGATTTCGGCACAGCAAAAATTCTGCAATTCGGCACGGTGCAGCAAACCACCCACGTTATGGGCACGCCCAGCTACATGTCCCCCGAACAAGTAAAGGGCCGCCCGGTCGATGGTCGCAGCGATATTTTTTCTTTGGGCGTGATGTTCTACGAAATGCTGACGGGAGAAAAGCCCTTCCCCGGACAGAGTGTCACCACCGTTATTTACAAAATCGTAAATGAAGATCCGATTCCGCCTCGTCAACTGAATCCTTCCGTCCATCCCGGATTAAATGACATCGTGATGCGGGCACTCGCCAAAGAACCGGAAGTCCGTTATCAGAACTGCCGGGAGATGCAGGAAGATCTAAAGAATTACCGTTCACTCGGTACCGGAGGAGCGAATCCCGATGCCACACTGGTTTCGCCGCGGCCGAGTGGGGGCGGGCTTGTTGGACCGGCAGGTGGCGGGCTCCGGGGGCTGCACGGCGAAGATCCCATGTCCTCTCCCACGCTGCGCTCTCTGCAAAGCCGCGTCAGCAATCCCTCGCAGACTCCTGTGGTTCGCCGCACTGGGCCGGTGCAAGCCTACGAAGAACCGAAGAAAACAAGTCCAATTCCCACAATTTTGGCGGCGCTGTTTCTTGTGGGCGTGATTGGCTATGGGGGTTATAAATTACGGCCAGAATGGGAGGCGGCTCGCGAGCGAAATAAATCGCAGATTGTTCTGCCCGCGCAAACGAGCACACCCGCCCCGGTGGCCACATCGACGCCCGTCGCAACACCCGTTATTTCCCAGACCGTCCGAGAAACAGAAGATCCGGCGGCTCCAGCAGGGAAAGACCTCGTTCCGCAGAGTGCCCCAAATGCTCCGGAAACAGCAGGGGAATCTGTTGCGGCAAAAGCGATCGTGCCGGCGACGCCAGCGTCGACTGGGTCAAGTGAAGCAAAATCTGATGACCCGGCAGTCGTGGCACCAGGAAAATTAGCGGAAAGGAAAGAGGCGGATGCGGGGCTGACGCCTGCTGCCGCCGATTACAAATCTAGAATCGCCGCGGCTCTGGTGCAAAGAGATCTGGCCCGGCGCGTAAAAATAATTGGCACCGGCAGTACGCTGACAATCACCGGCAAGCTGCGTCCAGCGGAACACTCTTCCCTGTTGCATTTCATGCGCAACGCTCCCGCTGCTGTTCACGTGGTCGATGACATTCAGTACGACGACACGCCCGTACCCGCCGCTAACGCCGCCGACAACGGTGCGCATCCTGTTCCGAGCAAGGGCAACGCCGCGGTCCATGTCATCACCGACGTCCTTGGGGCCACAGCGACTCTCCTCGGCCCTGCCGGGCGAGCGATAACCGATTGCCAGACACCTTGCAGTTTCAACAATCTCGTCCCTGCGCGCTACAGCCTTCAAGTGCAGAAGGAAGGCTACAAATCGGTGCAAACGGCGTTGGAGTTAAAGGCCGGAGAATCGCAGGATCAGAAACTTCACCTCGATTCGTTGGCAAAGGGGCTCTTTGTCACCACTCGGCCGCCTGGCGCGGATGTCTTCATCAATGGCGCTAAACAGGCTGGGCAAACCCCAGTGACACTGCCGCTCTCAGCTGGCCAGTTCAATCTGGTACTGCGATTGAGCGGTTACGAAGCCTATGCGGGGCAAGTCCAGGTAAGCGACAACATCCAGACCACCATGGATGTTTTGCTCACGCCCAGGGCGCAACCTCATGTCGCCTGGGCGCAAGTAAACACCACACCAAAAGGCGCAGAGATTCTTGTCGATGGCACTGCCACTGGCCAGACCTCTCCGGCTCGCGTTCAGGTTTCCGCTGGCGCTCACATCCTGGTCGTGCGCCTGGCCGGCTATCAAGCGGCAAGACGGGCCGTAGAAGTTTCCGAGGGCGGAACTGTCACGATTACCGAAACTCTGAAGGCCAAGGGCCAGGCACAATAAACAATTATAAATAGGGTACTTAGCAAAACGTTTGCCGGCAGAAATGTAACAATAGGTTACATTATGTTCCATTGGTACTATAGCTTCCTATTCTCATTCCCACACAATAAGGAGGGGTTCCCCAGGCGCCCGTTTGGCGCCTCGAAAAAGGGATCTTCCGCCACCCTTGTGGGTGTGGTTGATGGTGTTAAGAGCAATTCTTGGGACGGACCTTGGTGCAACGAGCCGCAGTTCTCACGGAGTCGGCGACCGCAGGCAAGTCGCGGAACCAGCGCGAAGTGCCGCAGGTGAGTGCACGACCGCTCGCTGAGCGTAGCGATGCGGTCGATTGCCGCCAAGCCGATGTATGCCACGCATTGCGTTCCTTTCATTTGCTATTGCGGGCTTACCGTTTATACGACGATTCGCACCCGCAGGTGCTTGACGGGTTGGATGCGGCCTACGACACGCTTCGCGAAGTTGCGTCGGAAGTGGATGGGCTCGAAGCGCGTGCAGAGCGCGGCGGGATCGTGGTATCCAAAATTGGGGACGGACATTTGCCCGATCCGCGCGGAGAGTTTCACGCGCTAGCCACGGACCTGCGCAGAGCAGACATTCAGGTCATTTATTTTTCCAAGAAATTCCATGTAGGCGAATTGGACACGCTGGCACGTTTGATCAAAGCGACCTTGTTAAAATCGGAGGAGTCGGCCAAACGATTGGGAAGAAGTTGGTGGCCGAATCAACTCCAGGTGAAACGCGTGCAAGGAATTCAGGTCAACACCTTGACCGAGCGAAAAGTCGATAGCATTTTAGCCAGTTTGATTGCCGCCCTGGTGGCCTACGGCGGAAACGCGCCGATGGAAAATGGCGATGCGCCCATCCGCGCTCCACAGAGCGAAGAACTTTCCGAGACCCTACGATTGATCGGGCGGCTCACACCACCTATGGAAGTAGCGCGGGGGCTATCCGCCGAAGAAGCCGCCCGCGCAATACATGCGCCGATGGAAAGCGCGAGCCGCGACACGGTTCGCTTGCTGCTTAGTTCGATGACCCATTACAGCCCACAGGAGGGCGAGACACCGCAAGGCTATTTGCTGCACCTTTCGCAAAGCCTGGTATTGGAGTACATGAGTTCTGAGTTTGCCGCGGGCGCACTAGTTCCGATGCAAGCCCGTCCCGTACTAAATCAGTTTGCGGAAATCCTAGTGAATTCAGGGGGGTATCAGGGACCTCACTCTTCACAGCATCTGTCTTCGTTAGCAACAGCGTGGGCCAGCGACGCTCACCGGGAGCAAATGATTGAGCGATTCTGGCAAGAATTGCCGCCGCGCGAAAAATCTGCAGTCCTGCGAAGCCCGGAGATCTGGTGCGTGCCGATTACGGCCATTCGCCAGACGCTTCGTCAGCTTGTGGATACCGGCGCGGACGCGCCACGCCGCGAAGCGCGCACGATTTTGCTGAACTACGCAAGGCGCTTGGAGCACGAGGACGGAACTGCCCGGCGCACGGTTGCAGCCGGGCTCGGCGAACTTACCCCGCTGCTCGAATCGCTCTGGCCCAATCAATTGCCGGAAGAGTTGAGTCGCGGCACACTGGCTGCGTTGGCAAAAGAGACGATGCCGGACACGAGCGCGCTGCTCGCGTCGTTCCTTGAGATCTTGGGACGCATCGCCGTCACCCGCGGTGATTTCAGCGGCTTTGAGAATATTTTGATTGGGCTAGAGCGTGTGCCTCGGGATCCCGAACACGAGCACATGACCGCACTCAGTCACCGGTTGGTAGCCAATGATCGCTGGATGATGCTCGTTGACGGGGCTCTGGCCAATCGTGCCCTGGATCCGGCCCTCCCGCGATTGCTGCAACGTGATCCCGATCGCTTGCTGGATCGACTGACGCTTTTGCTGACCGATCAACGCGGCCAGGAGATGGTTCCCGCGATGGCGCGCTTACTGCGGGCGATTGGCGTGCCTGCATTGACGATTCTTGAGACGCGGTTGTTTGAAGCGCGGCGGCAACGGGTTAGTGCCGCAATTAAATTGCTTGCCGCTGCCGATCCGGACAGATTGTTGCGCGGGTTGACGCGGGCCATAGCCAGTTGGGAATGGAATCTGCAGGATCTGGCCGTCAGCGAACTGGCACGTCCTGCCAATTCCGCCTCCGCCCAGAGTACCGCCTTTGTTTTCTCGGCGATTCTGGCCGATGCCCACCCGCTGGTTGTCCCGATGATGCTCGATCAGATCGGCATTGGGCAAGAGACGACTGCCGTTCCGATGTTGATGGAAATTGCCGCCGGGGAGCATGAAACCTTGCGCGATCAGTTCGTGCGCATTAAGGCCATCGAAGGGCTGGGACGTTTGCGCGCTTTTGAGGCGATGGAGTTGTTGCGACAGTTGGCGGGGCAACGCGAAGGGCTCACTTTTGTGGAACCGGGCGGTTTACGGTCTGCTGCCGAAGACGCCTTGGCCATGATGGAAGAAGGCCCCACATCTGCCCGAGCGCGGGCAGCGTTCGAATCCCAGGCATCCTCGCTCGGAAATTTCATTGTGCCGCGTCGTTACACTCGCATCCCACTGGATTCCCCCCTACGAGCACACATTGCCGGACCACAGATGTCGCTGGCTCGCGTGAAGACCATCAGCCTGGGTGGGGCCTATCTCGAGGCTCCCCATCGGTTAAACGTCGGTGATTCCATCCAATTGGAAGTCCGTTCTGGGTTGCGCAAAATCCATTTCACCGCAGTTGTCCGCAACGTTGGACCAGATGGCAGTGGTGTGGAATTCGTACACATGAAGGACGAAGATCGCGATCGCCTCCGCAAATTAGTCCGCAAGCATCTATAGTGGCCAATCACTCGATTGGCAATCTCTTCTGTCGTTTTTTTAATTTACAATTTGGTCGCGCAATTCGTTTCGAAATTCTCTTGGCAAACGCTTACCCTTACCGAAAACCGACCCTAACGAGTTGAGCACGTGTGTTTCTGCCAAGCGTTCCAAGCGTTTCTAGGCAGTTTACAGTTGCAATGACACGTGCATTGCAGTACAAGCCAGCGTATACAGTTCATTCGTAAAGCCACGACAGGCGAGGGGGACTCGCCTCCGCTAGGGGTAGCGGAACGTAGCTAGGCCCACGAGGAGGAAGGTTATGCACCGCAGGCAGGGGATGTTTGCGTTCGTAGTTTTATGCGCAGTGCTGTTGGTCGATAGTTCCGTTGTGTGGGGCCAGGCCACTACCGCCACGCTTTCGGGCGTGGTCACCGACCCGCAAGGTCTCGCCGTGGCCGGCGCCAAGATCACCGTAACAAGCTTGGCGACCAACGCGGAAAAAATTGCCTTGACGAATGAGGCTGGTCATTACGCCCTGGCTGCGCTGCCACCCGGTGAGTACAGGCTACATATTGAGGGCGGTTCTAACTTAGCGCCCTATGAGAATCCCGACGTTAAAATCACCGTCGGCCAGGAAGCGATCGTCAACGCAAAGCTCGAACTGGGCACCCAGACCCAAGTGGTTACGGTAACCACGGAAAGTGCGCCAGTTGAAACGACGCGCTCGGAGAGTGCGCAAACCGTCGAGCAGCGTCAAATCAACAACCTGCCGATTAACGGCCGTAGCTACATCAATTTTACGCTCACCAATTCCCAGACGACACGAGACGTTTCTCCTGCCATCGGGCCAGCTCCGAACAGCGGCCTAGATATCAGCGGCGCTCGCGCGCGCTCCAACATGGTGAGCGTGGATGGCGCAAACGCGGTCGATAATTCCGTAAATGGCATCCGCTCCACTCTTTCGCAGGAAGGCGTCCAGGAATTTCAGATGGTCCTCAGTAACTACAACGCCGAATATGGCCAAGCCACCGGGGGCGTGGTTAACATCGTCACCAAGAGCGGATCAAACCAATTTCATGGAGACGCTTTCGGGTTCTTGCGCAACACGGCATTTCAAGCGCGCAATCCGTTCTCCGGTGAGGTCAACGCGGCGGGGGAGCTTGTGCCGGTGAAGCAATCCTACACACGCGTGCAGGCCGGGCTGACACTTGGCGGAGCACTCAAGAAAGATAAGACCTTCTACTTTTTCTCTTATGAATATACCCATCGGGAAGAATCTGGCTATTCCAGCATCGGTATCGGACAGTTTGGGCTCACCACCGGCAACATTCCCTGCATAGGCAATCCTGCAACCGGTGCGCCCATTCCTCTGACTATGACATCCTCGCAGCTGACGACGTACCAGCAAGATCTCGGCGCACTCAGTCAACTAACGGGTGGAACTTGTCAGAGCTCGGATCCCACTGTGCAAGGTCAAATCAAGAATTTGCAGACAGCGGCATTGGTAACCGGGGCTAGCTCAAACGTAGCCGTGAACGCGGATATGAACGTCAATTTGAATGGCACCACAGTGCCACTTACAACACTACTTTTTGGCCCAACCGTTGCCGGGATTCTGCCGAATTCGAAGTTCTTCCCCACTCCGGTTAACTGTCCCCTCCAACAGCAGGTCAACGGAGTGATTTGTTTGCCCAATAGTGCCAGCACCACGCTCGGGGCAGGCTTTGTGCCACTTCCGGCTTCCTACGTAGGACTAAATTCGCTGCGTGGCAATTATCCTATAATGGAAAAAACCAGTTTGTGGTCCGCGCGGATCGATCAGATCTGGAACAATCGAAACGCGTCTTTCCTGCGGGTGGGCGTGTCTCCTTCGACCGTCACCGGCATTCAATCCACATCGCAGAATCAGGTGTTCGGCCAGAACGCCGGCTCGCGAACGGGCGTCGATCAATCCCATGACTGGAACGCTACGTTTGAGACCAACAGCACTCTCGATGATGTGAGCACGAACCAATTCCTATTCCAGTTCGCCCGTCACAGTGTCTATTTTGGGTTTTCCGAACTCCCCGGTGGCAGCGGCCTGGGTGTCAACATTCCGGGGTACGCCTATTTCGGGCGCGAGCCGTACTCGACCGTGAATCGCATCGAAAAACGCTATGAAATCAGTGACTCCCTTACGCGCATTTATGGCCGCCACACCTTCAAATTCGGCATCGACGCAAACATCATTGGACTCAGTTCGTCTAGCCCGCAAATCTTCGAACTCGACTTTGGGGGTGTCGCCGACTTCGGCGGCCTTTCGCTGTTCGGCTCACTGCCCGGCCTCACCGCCGCTCAAGCCTACGGCATCGGTATTCCGCAGACTTACATCCAGGGCATCGGTACCTCCAATCAGTCATTCTCCAATGTCCCCTTTGGATTCTTTGCTCAGGACAGCTGGCGCGCGACCAACAAACTGACATTGAATTACGGACTTCGTTACGATGTGGAAATTACTCCGCTCTTCGCTCCGGCAACGTCTGTGAACGCAGCAGCGGAAAAAGCGCTGGGAGTGGTTGAAGGAATTCCGCGGGATTACAACAACGTGTCCCCACGCTTTGGCGTGGCCTACGATCCGAAGGGTGACGGCAGAACAGTGGTGCGCGCGGGGTACGGAATTTTCTACGATCACCCACTGCTGGCAATTGCCTTTGACTCCACTACAGCCGATGGCGCCCGTTCTGTGCAATTGCTTTCTGGCCCGGGTGCTGCTTCCGCTTGCGGGTTGATTACTACGCCCTGCGGCGGCGGTGGACTTGATACGCCGACCAACCTGAATGGCTCGTCGATCTTTCAAGGTGCATTGAATGCACTTCCGAGCATGTACTATCTGCCGCAACAACAAAGGTTCAATCCCCTTGCTCAGAATTCCATCTTCGCAAATCAAAATTTCCTAAATGCAGGTTTTCCGCTTCCGATTCTGCCGTTCGTTCTGCCGGTTGCCAAGAATTTCGTCTTTGGCTACGCACAGCAAGCAAATCTAACTGTCGAACACGCGATCACGGATACATGGAGAATCAGCGCCGGGTATCAATGGACGCGGGGCGTCCACCTGAATCGGCCTGTCGACATCAACTCGACGGACCCAGTGCTGCTGACAAACAACCTTTTGAATGCCGAAGTCGCGGGACTCAATTTCGCCAGCCCCCTGACTGTGGCCGTTCCGACCACTGACGTGCTACCCACTGGTTCGACTTGCGGACTTTTCGTTTCGGCAACGCAAGCGCCGGGCATTCTCGGGGTACTCGGCGGTTGCCCCCCGTCGTTGGCATCCTTCAATGGGAAATATGTGGGAACGCCGGCGTTTTTTAATTATTTCCGGCCGTCCGGTCCAAACCCGTCGTTTGCGAGCCTGGTTCCCGGTGGATATAACACACAAGTGGCTCTAGCCAATGCGGCAGGATATCCAGCAGGGTTTGGCGTGCCGGTCCCCTTTAACACGGTGGACGCCCAACTCTCGGATGCCTCTTCCTGGTATAACGCTCTGACCATCAATGTCAGCAAGCGATTCTCGAACCACTTCGAATTGCTTTCAAGCTATACCTGGTCGCATTCGATCGACAACGGCACGGACTTGCAATCGACATTAGAACCAGCCGATAGCCGCTTCCCGTACCTTGAGAAGGGCAACTCCGTGAACGATCAGCCCCAACGCTGGGTCACGAGCGGAGTCTTCCAATCTTCCCCACACGTGGCCGGCGAATCTTTCCTGCGGGCGTTCTTTAGCAACTTTACGGTGGCGCCTCTGATTGAAGTATCTTCCGGGCGTCCGTTCAACATCATCACCAGCAGAGACACCCGCCTCGACCTGGGCTCAACGACCAGCCGCCCGTCGATTGTTCCCCTGGGGACACCGGGGGCTGCGACCGATCCCTATATTCCCAATGCAGCGTTTCTCTTGGCCACACAATGCGTGACCAATCAAAAGGTGCCCTTCTCCATTCCTGGCATTACTCCTCCGGCCGGATGCACGGGCACGTTGTCACGCGACAAGTATTTCATGCCCGGTTTCTTCCAATTCGATATGCGCCTCGCCAAAGCCATTAATCTTGGAGAGCATCTCCAGATACAGTTGATTGCCGACGCGTTCAATCTTTTCAACCACACTAACATTTTGGCGGTCAACCAACTCTGCGACCCCTCGGCTGGTCCAACTTGCATCTCAGGCCAGCCGTCTGCAGCCTACGACGCGCGCCAGCTGCAATTCGCGCTGAAACTCACCTGGTAGCCGTTGCTACGATACAAATCGTTAAGGAGAAGCCCCGGACTCGGGGCTTCTCTTTTCCTACCGGATCTAGGACAGTTCTGCAGCTAACTACACTTTCAAACCTGATGCGAGTAAAGTGGGATTTACCGTTTCCCGTTTAGAAATTCGGAGAACTCATGAACGTAATTTGGATTGCCGCGGCAATGTTTGCCGTGGTCATGATTGGACTGGTGGTCTGGGTTTTGGTCCAAAACACCCAGGATCAAAAGAAGAACGAGCAGCTTCAAACGCAGATGAATGAGTTGCGCCGCGACCTGCTAGGCCTTTCCACGGCGCAGACCAAAAGCACCACGAAATTGGAGACGATTGCCGATGTCGTAGCAGGACGGCTTGAAGCAGTTACTGCCGCGCTGAAGGATGGCGTGAAGGATTCCGCGGAGGTTACCTCAAAAATCACTTCCGAAGCGCAAAACGCCATGTCCACGGAGTTGAAAAACACCCGCGAACAGATCAGCCAGATTCAGAAGCAACTCGGGGAGGTGCAACAAGCTGGCGCGCAGATGCACCAGACCGCGCAAACACTGGAGAATATCCTGGGGGGCACAAAATCGCGTGGATCTCTGGGTGAAATGACCCTCGAACGATTGCTCGAGGATTCGCTGCCGCAGGCGCATTTTGCCACGCAGTTCAAGTTTCAAAGCGGAGAAGCTGCCGACGCGGTGATCTTTCTTCGCGACAAAAAACTTTTGGCTATCGATTCGAAATTCCCCTTGGAAGCGTTCCGGCGCATGACCGAGGAAGGGGAGGAAGCCCGCAAAGCGTTTATTTCAGCCGTGAAGGTGCACGCTGATTCCATCTCTCGCAAGTACATTGTGGCGGATGAAGGCACCTTGGACTTCGCGATGATGTTTGTGCCGAGCGAATCGGTGTATTACGAACTGCTGATGAGCGCGGATCAGAGGGGGATGCCCCTTGATGAATATTGCCGCAGTAAAAAGATCGTGGCCGTTTCGCCCAATACTTTGTACGCCCATCTGTGCGTAATTGGCATGGGAATGCGCGGCATGCAAATTGAGGAAAACGCCAAACGCCTTTCCGACACTCTTCGCGGGATGCGCATGCAACTCGACAAGTTCGCCGAATCGTTTGAAAAGATCGGAACCCACTTGAAGAATGCGCAACTGTCCTACGCCGAAGCCGACAAGCGCTACGACAAAGCCTCAAGCTCTCTCGACGGCATGCTGAGCGGCGCGGAACCATCGTCACTTGCGAAGGGAGATGGGCAAGGCACTCTGGCGCTGCCGGCTGCTATCGCCGAGAAAAAAAGCGCCTAGTAGCCGGCAGTGTACCGGCAGCAATTCTATGGTCTTGGCGTACTAAGCGGAGCCAGCAAGCGTATCGAAATCACGAAACTTCCCTTCTGCTTCCCTATTAAGTCAAACGTGGCCACGTTGTTTTTCCCACCGTTTGAGAGGGCGCGTACGACCGTACCGCCAGCCATCTCGGCAACCTCGGGTGCGAGATTTCGCGCTTCCAGGCTAATTTTTGCGGTGGTTCCGGTGATGGCCACCTCGAGAGTGCGATGTTCGCCCGGCGCGAGCGTGGTGGTTTTCGTCGCCAATTCCAGAGTAACGAAAACGACTGTGAAGATTTCGGATTTTTTCTGGCCACACTGGACTTCGACACTCTGCGGTCCGGGATCCATTTCTAGCGGCGGCAGAACGGCTAGGTATGCCGGAGAAGATGCCAGCACAAGCGCAGGGGTGCCGCCGATCATGACGCGGTTCGCGTCGGCCTCGCCGCAGAAACCATGCCCCAGAATCTCCATGCGATCGCTAAGGGACGCTACCCGGGGCACAGCGGTTACTTCGAGCGAAGAAGACGGGACATCGGTAAGCGCAAGGATGGTGCTGGTTACGTGGCCGCTGCGTCCCTCGATGGATGCGAAAACGGTTCCCGTGCTGAGTGGTGCAACAAAAAGTGCCCGCCCGGTGGCGTCCGTGGTCATTTTGTCTCCGTTCGAGAAGGTGATGTGAACGCCCGGAGTCAGCTTGCCGCTCACATCTAGTACCGCCAAAGTAGCTCGCTCACCGGTGACGAGTTTTCGGGGCAGAAGCAAAATGCGGGCGGCCGAGGCTGGGGGAAGCTGTTGGGCCGCACTGCAAAAAGCCCAGCCGCCGGTCAACAAAAGCGCGCTAAGTATTGTTCTACCAGGTATTTTCGGGAATAGGCGCACACCGGGATTGTAATGGAGTTTGCTTCCTCATAGAAGTGGCCCCCGGCTGAGCTTGCTAAGACACAGTACTTCGGCCTATTGCGCCTGACACAATTTCTTCCTCCGCTCCTTCGTATTCGAGTATTCTTTCGAACTGGCCGCAAGGTCAGTGTGGCTAATTAGCGAGTAATCAGTTGGGTGCAAAGGCTACCGGTAGTTATGGGGGTCTGCTAGCGTGGAGAAGATGCAGTTGCCCGGGGTGTGTACGCTGGGGGTCCACGCGTGCTCGCGGAAAGCTTGGAAGGAGAAGTTGTGGAGATCGTCAGTGGTGGTGTGAGCGACGTTGGGCGCGTGCGGACCAATAACGAGGATTCCTTCCGGATCCTCAGCTCGCTGAACCTTTTCGTGCTCTCCGACGGCATGGGAGGCGAAGCTCATGGCGAAGTTGCCAGCGCCCTGGCAGTAGAAACGATTGTGAACTATTGCACCGGGGCCAAGGACGATTCGGGCGCGACGCTGATGGGCAGCACCGAAGATCATTGGTCGGAAAACACCAAACGGCTGCAAAGCGCTGTGCGAAAGGCGAATTTTAATATTTATGAATCGGCGCGTAAGAATCCTGCGCAAAGAGGGATGGGAGCAACAGTTACCGCGGTCTGGGTCAATGCAGGCAAACTGAGCGTCGCCCACGTGGGTGATAGCCGGGCTTACCTGCTGCGAACGGGAAATCTGCAGCAGTTAACCTGTGATCATTCTTTGGTTGCCGAGCAGGTTCGGCGAGGGATCATCACGCCGCAGCAGGCTGAAGAGAGCGAGATGCAAAGCGTACTGTTACGCGCGTTGGGCGCTTATGAAGATGTAGACGTGGATGTGGATGAGGTTGGCATTTACTCAGGGGATGTTTTGCTGGTTTGTTCCGACGGACTGACTCGCATGGTGACGGAACCCGAAATTGCCGGCGCCTTACAAGCCGAAATGGATCCCCGGACGGCCGTACAAAAGCTGGTCGATCTCGCCAATGAAAATGGTGGGTTGGACAATGTAACGGTAATCGTCGTGCGGTTTCAGGAAGAATCCAAGGGTTGGCTTTCCTGGATGAAGCGCGGCGGAAAGAAATAAAGACTAAGCCTCCGTAGGAGGATATGCGTAATGGCTAAGCTCAGCCTGATGTTCGAAAACAAGTTGGTGAAGGAAGTGCCCATCGGCAGCCGGCCGGTAAGCATTGGCCGCTCTCCGGACAACGACATCCCTATCGATAATCTCGCGATTTCCAACTACCACGCGCGCGTCTACTACGAGGCTGGCCGGTTGGTGGTGGAAGATCTCGACAGCCTGAACGGCACGTTTGTGAACGACCTACGCGTGGAACGGGCCACTCTGCATGATGGGGATTCCATATGGATCGGCAAGCACAACATCAAGGTGGATGCCACCGGCGATGCGGCGATTCCGTGGGATTCCGGCCGTAAAGCGGCTGCCCCAAAAATCAATGAAACCATGGTGCTGGATACCAAGGCTCGCCGAGACATGCTGCAGCAAGCGGCTGCCATGGGGGAACGCTCGCAATTTTCTCCCGGCCGTTTGAAAATGCCGACGCTTGTGGTGCTCAGTGGCAAAGTCGACCAAAAAGAGTATGTGCTCACCAATCGCCTTACCGTGATCGGGAACTCACCCATGGCCACGATTCGTCTGCGTGGGTGGTTCAAGCCGAAGATGGCGGCGCAGATAAATCAGCGCGATGACGGGTATTATCTCGGCACTGGCGACAAAGTACCCACCGTGAATGGCACGCCGATCTCCGGTACCGTTCGCTTGAATGACGGCGATTTAATCGATATCTGCGGCGTGCGGCTGAATTTCATATTCCGGGAGTAGCTCTCCCGCCCATGGCCTACCGCTCCCCGCTAGATGCTGGTCGATAGCCGCGAAGCATGCTCCTTTTCCGACGACTGTTGGCAATGGCCGCACGGAAAAAATTACCGAACAATGGCAGTTGGTCTGCTGCGGAAGAACGCTTCGTGGCGCTTGCCGAGGCGCGAAGCTGCTACGGAACGGAGAGGGTCCGAGGTTCAAGCGAGATTTAAGGTCATTTTGGATCGCTGGGTCCTTTCCGCTTGTCCTCGAAGCGCTGCCAGGATTCTCTGTTCGACGAGCCACCGCCTGGAGTGAACTTTTATTTTTTCTCCTCCACCGCAATAAGATTATCGGTCGGGTCACGATCGATCAACTTATTGTAAGGGTCAATCCCGCAAATGTCGGTTTCTCATCCACGACCAACTCAATTGTAGAGTTCCGTGCGCGGAACCATCACTCCTAGAGCAAGCCCTGACCTAGTCGTTAGACGTGCAGAGGTCGCAATCGTCTGAACAAACAGAGCGTGACTATACTCCACCTGAAGTTTTTGAGTCGATCGATAGCTTGGAAGAGAGGTACGGCCACCTCGGAAATGGAAGGGAAAACCAATTCCGAGGCTGTGCCGCAGAACTAGGCAGGACTAGGGCTTGGCCGGCTGGGCCGCGGGTGGATCGGCTTTCGGCTGCTCTGCTTGTGGCTGATTGGACTTGGGGCCATCACCTTTTGACTGGTCCGCTTTTGGTTCGGCCTTGGGGGCGATCGATTCCAGCTCGACTTCAAACACCAACGTGGAGTTTGGGGTAATGTCTGGTCCAGCGGCTCGTGGCCCGTAGGCCAAGTTTGCTGGAATCCACAATTGCCATTTCGAACCCACCGGCATCAATTGCAGCGCTTCTGTCCATCCGGGAATTACCTGGCCCACGGGAAAAGTTGCCGCCTGGCCCCGCTTGTAGGAGCTGTCAAATTCCTTGCCGTTTAGCAGCGTTCCTTTGTAGTTGCAAACAACGGTGTCGTCTTTTGTCGGGCGTGGCCCCGTCCCGGGCTTCAGAATTTTGTACTGCAGGCCGCTCGGCAGGGTGATTACGCCGCTTTGCGCCTTGTTCGCAGCCAGAAATGCGTCACCTTCTTTCTTGTTCTCATCGGCTTGGATCTTAGACTTCGCCTCTTGCTGGGCACGGACAGTTTTTTGCAGGTCGGCAAGAGCGGCTTGCGCTTCTTCATCCGTCAATTGTGGTTTTCCAGCCAATCCGTCTCTTAAGCCGCGTGCCAGAATTGCAGGATCGATGTCTACGCCTTGCGCTTTCATACCTTTTGCCATGCTCATTCCGAGGGCGTAACTGGCTTTATCCTTTGCCGTTTTCAGTGGCAAAGGAGTGGGCTTAGCTGCCGTTCCGGGTTTGGCAGGAGCTTTCGTCGCCGGCGTTTGCGCGGTCTGAGGCTTGGCAGCCGGTTTTGCCGGAGAAATTGGTGTGGTACTCGCAGGAGGAGCGTCTTGGGCCTTTACTGGAAGGGCCAGAACAACTGCTGCGAGCAGGGTGAGTAACAATCTACTTTTCGCGGTCTTGGACATTTTTCTATTGTCCCATTGCCAAGGCGTGTTCGCAAATTTTGGCCATAGGCAATTTCTTGAACACGTCCAGACCCATTTACAATTGCAATCGCTATCCTTAAGAAAAACAATGATTTGGCTGCTAAATTGGGCGTACCCAAACCACTCCCTTTTTTAGTCTAATGAAAAGTCATATAGTTGGCTCCAGCGTTCCGACCGGAAGGACTCGGGTGTCAGAACAGTTCGCTGTCGGCCGAAAAGGTCAGCTTCTCTCTCTATGTGGATAGTACGTTTAGCGTTAGCCCGGCCGTATACGTTCATCGTGATGGCGCTGGTTATTATTTTGTTGACTCCAGTTGTTTTGCTGCGAACGCCCACCGACATTTTTCCAGACATCAATATCCCGGTCATCAGCTTGGTCTGGACCTATACCGGATTGCAGCCGCAAGAGATGGAGCAACGCATCACCTCTAGCGTCGAGCGCGGCATCACCACGCTGGTGAACGATGTCGAGCATATCGAATCACAGTCGCTTGGTGGGATCGCTGTGATTAAAGTGTTTTTCCAGCCAGGTGCCAATATTCAGACGGCACTGGCACAGACCGCGGCAATTTCGCAGACGTTTCTGCGCTTCTTACCTCCCGGCACAACGCCGCCATTGGTGATCATTTATTCGGCCTCGACCGTGCCCGTGTTGCAACTCGGTTTAACCAGCGATCGCATGAGCGAGCAGCAGATCTTTGACTACGGAAACAATTTCATTCGCACCCAACTAGCGACGGTGCAGGGTGCAGCGACGCCATTCCCGTATGGTGGCAAGCAACGGTTGATCTCGGTCGATATTGATTTCGCCGCGCTGCAGGCGAAAAATCTTTCCGCCGTCGATATCGTAAACGCGGTCAACGCGCAAAATCTCATTTTACCTACGGGCACTGCCAAAATTGGCTCGCTCGAGTACAACGTGGAGATGAATGGCAGCCCGCGCAGCGTGGCCGAGCTGAATGACTTGCCGGTAAAGACGGTAAACGGATCGACAATTTATATGCGCGATGTCGCTCACGTGCGCGACGGCTTCCAACCTCAAACCAATGTGGTCATGGCGAACGGCCAGCGCGGCGTTTTGATGAGCATTTATAAGACCGGGAATGCATCGACACTTTCGATTGTGGACCGCGTCAAGCAAACGCTGAACGATTACAAGCCTTCCCTGCCTGATGGTTTGCAACTTACGATGTTTTTCGACCAGTCGGTGTTCGTACGTGCGGCCATCCAAGGCGTACTTCGCGAAGCGTTGATTGCCGCGTGCCTCACAGCCTTTATGATTCTCCTTTTCCTCGGCAACTGGAAAAGCACATTGATCATTGCGATTTCCATCCCACTTTCGATCCTGGTTAGCGTCCTCTGCCTTAGCGCGTTGGGAGAGACAATCAACATCATGACGCTCGGTGGGCTGGCCCTCGCCGTCGGTATCCTGGTCGACGATGCCACCGTCGAAATTGAAAACATCAATCGCAACCTAGCCATGGGCAAGGAAACGGTTCAGGCGATTCTCGATGGCGCGCAGCAGATCGCGGTTCCCGCCTTCGTTTCAACTCTGTGCATATGCATCGTCTTCATCCCGATGTTTTTTCTGTCGGGAGTGGCCAAGTTTCTTTTCGTTCCATTAGCAGAAGCGGTCATTTTCGCAATGCTAGCTTCCTACATGTGGTCGCGCACCATTGTGCCGACGATGGCAATGTATTTGTTGAGCGCAGACGACGAATACCATGCCGAATTTCACCGGGGCGAACGGATGGGCTTCTTTCGCCGCTACCAGCAAATGTTTGAACAAGCCTTCGAGCGCTTTCGGATGGGCTACCGCAACGCCCTTTCCTCGGCCTTGGAACATTCCGTCCTATTTTCGGCATGCTTTCTACTATTCTGCGTTCTTTCTGGGGGCATTGCTTTTTTCCTCGGCCGTGATTTCTTTCCTGAAGTTGACGCCGGTCAGATTCGCCTGCATATGCGCGCGCGTACCGGTCTGCGGGTAGAGGAAACGACGCGGCTGGCAGACCTAGTAAATCAGGAAATTCGCCGCACCATTCCTGAAAAAGATCTAGTTACGGTGCTTGACAACATTGGGCTTCCCTATTCAGGTATCAACCTCACCTACAGCAATGCCGGAACGATTGGTACTTCCGACGCCGAAATTCTTGTTCAGTTGAAGCCCGATCGCGGCAAGCCCACCAGCCAATACATCAATTTGCTGCGCAAGCGTTTGCCCAGTGAATTCCCCGGCGTGCAATTTTTCTTTCAGCCAGCCGATATCGTCACACAGATTCTAAATTTTGGAACTCCTGCTCCCATCGACGTGCAGATTGTCGGCACAAATCAGATGGGCAATTATTATGCCGCCGTAAAGCTGGCGAATCAGATGCGCCATATACCCGGAGCAGTTGACGTACACGTGCAGCAGGCTTTTGACGGGCCCACATTGTTTATGGATATTGATCGCACGCGTGCGCAATACGTTGGGTTGCAGGCGAAAGACATCGCTCAAAACGTTTTGGTGTCGCTCTCCTCAAGCTTTCAGACGGCTCCCAGTTTCTGGCTCGATCCAAAGAACGGTGTGAGCTACAGCGTGGCCGTGCAGGCTCCCCAGTATCGTGTCGATTCGCTGCAAGCCTTGCAGAACACACCGATCACCAACAGCTTGGACACCGGAACGCCGCAAATCCTGGGTAATCTTGTTTCAACTACAGCGGTGGCGCGTCCCGCATCCATTTCGCATTACAACGTACAGTCCTTGATCAACGTGTACGCGTCAGTGAACGATCGCGATCTTGGCTCGATTTCAAAGGAGGTGATTCGCCTAAGCAAGGACATCGAGAAAGAACTCCCCAGGGGAAGTCGCTTGACGATACGTGGACAAGTGCAAACGATGAACACCTCCTTTCTTGGATTGGGAGTGGGCTTACTCGGCGCAATCGTGCTGGCCTACTTGCTCATCGTCGTCAACTTCCAATCCTGGCTCGATCCATTCATCATCATCACGGCATTGCCAGGTGCGCTGGCTGGAATCTGTTGGATGCTGCTTTTGACTCGCACAACATTGAACGTTCCTTCGCTCACTGGCGCTATCATGTGTATGGGCGTTGCCACGGCGAACAGCATTCTGATGGTTTCCTTCGCGAGAGAACAGATGAATGAAGGGAAAGATCCGTTTGAAGCTGCGCTCGAAGCGGGCTTTGTACGCATTCGCCCGGTAATTATGACTGCTCTCGCGATGATGATCGGTATGATCCCGATGGCCATCGGCTTAGGAGAAGGTGGCGAACAAAACGCGCCCTTAGGACGAGCCGTGATCGGCGGACTGCTCTTTGCGACGTTTGCGACTTTGTTCTTTGTGCCGTGCGTATTTTCAATTATTCACGGCTGGCTGGAAAAAAGAAGACACCAGAGCGCGGTTGCGACGCCATGAGCCCACAGCAACTTTCGATCGGGAGAGCGAATTACCATGAGTGAAGTTTCAACGCCAGCGGGTCCAGATGCCGGCGAACGGCGCTCGAAAACGAATCGCGTGTTCATCGTTTTCTTTGCGGTTATTGTGGTCCTGGTCATCATCGGCACCTTCCTGATGTTCCAACGTAGGTCGCAATATCAGGCTTTGGCAGAGGAAACGGAAGCGGCTACGGTTCCCACTGTCTCGGTTGTGCACGCGATTGCCGAAGCCGGAGATGAGAATCTGGTTCTTCCTGGAACCCTACAGGCCTATGTGGAATCTCCCATCTACGCTCGCACCAACGGTTATTTGCGAAAGTGGTACCACGACATCGGATCTCGCGTGGCCAAGGGCGAGCTTCTCGCCGAAATCGACACGCCGGAGGTGGATCAACAATATGCGCAGGCCAAGGCTGATCTTTCGACCGCAGAAGCAAATTTGCAACTTGCGCAGATTACTGCGGCGCGAAATATCGAACTTCTGAAAACCAACGCCATTTCCAAGCAGGAAGCGGACAATTCAAACGGCGACCTGGCCGCAAAAAAAGCGATCAAAGAATCCGCGGAAGCAAATCTGCGCCGCCTGCAGGAGCTGAAGTCTTTTCAACGAGTGGTCGCGCCGTTTAGTGGCGTAATTACGAAGCGGAACATCGATACCGGCACGCTGATCAATTCTGGAAATGGAGGTACTGCGCAGCAGCTCTTCACTCTCGCGCAAACCGATCCGATCCGTGTATTCATCAACGTCCCTGAAACTTCTGCCCCTTCGATCCGGTCGGGAATTGGCGCGTATATTGAGCTACCGCAGTATCCTGGGCAGAAATTTCAAGGAAAAGTCGTTCGCACCGCCGAATCGATCGATCTTGCCACTCGCACTTTGTACACCGAAGTGGACGTACCGAATAAGTCTGGACAACTTCTTCCGGGTGGATTTGCACAGGTCCATCTCGAAGTAAAGGCCACTGGGCAGCGCCTACAAGTACCTGTGAATGCCCTGCTGTTCCGTTCCGAGGGATTGCGCGCAGTGGTGATTGACTCCAACCAGAAGGCGCGACTCCGCCCGATAGTCGTTGGACGCGACTATGGCACGACGCTCGAAGTACTGGGTGGCCTAAGCGCGGACGATTGGATCGTCCTGAATCCGCCGGACTCTCTGGAAGACGGGCAGAGCGTTCACATGAAGCAGATTGCCAATCCTATGACCCCGTTTCCTGCAAAGGGGGCTCCTGCGCCCGCGCCCAAGAGGTCCTAAACTCGAGTTCATCCCGATAGGCACCAAATCCAACCAGCAATCGTATGAGTTCGTAAATACTTGATGAAAGACTCTGAGTCGATTTGCGTATGACGGGCGATGGTTTTCGTGCTGTTGGAAATAAAGTGCACCGCAAATCGCGGGTAAACGGGCGGTGATCGTAGGGTAGCGCAATCTGCCCGAACTGCTCCAAACACATGACCACGACAATACCCATCCTCGAGAGCGAGCGCTTACGGTTGCGCGACCACCGGCTAGAGGATTATCGGCATGGCGCGGCTTTGTGGGGTGATCCAAACGTCACGCGATTTATCGGAGGCAGACCGCTTTCCCGCGAGGAGGTTTGGGCGCGGGTGCTTCGTTACCCAGGACACTGGGTCTGGATGGGATATGGGTATTGGGTTGTCGAGGAAAAATCCACCGGAAAATTTGTAGGAGAACTGGGCTACGCCAATCTACAGCGAGAGATTCAACCGCCAGTGGGGAATCTGCCGGAATTGGGCTGGGTGCTAGCTACCCCCTTCCACGGGAGGGGTTCTGCGACCGAAGCGGTTCAGACCGTTACAGCTTGGGGTGACCAGAAATTCGGCAGAGAGCAGACCATTTGCATTATCGATCCTGGCCACGTGCGCTCGATTCGCGTGGCAGAGAAATGTGGTTTTAAGGAATCTTACCGGGCGAGCTAGAAAGGTGAGCCAATTCTTGGATTCACGCGATAATGGCTAAGCGGGCTCGCAGGATGGCACAAATCTGCGAAAATTATAGATATATGGTTACGCCAGCAGAGATTCAAGAAGCGGCGAAAATTCTACGGTCTGGCGGATTAGTGGTGTTCCCCACCGAGACCGTATACGGTCTCGGCGCAAATGCGTTGGACGCTGCGGCAGTGCGCAAGATTTATGAGTTGAAGGGCCGTCCGTCGAGTAGCCCGTTGATCGTGCATGTCGCAAGTGTGGCAGAGGCCCGCAAGTTGGCGGCGGAGTGGCCGGAGGAAGCCGAACAGCTTGCGCATGACTATTGGCCCGGACCGCTCACACTAGTTGTTCCAAAAAGATCGATCATTCCGGACGAGGTTACTGCCGGTTTGCAAACGGTAGGACTCCGCATTCCGCGGCATGCGGTGGCGTTGGATTTGCTGCGCGTTGTGGACTTGCCCATCGCCGCGCCGAGCGCGAATCGCTTTACTCAATTGTCGTCGACGACTGCTGCTCACGTTCGCGAAGCCTTTGGCGAGCAAACACCGTTCCTTCTGGATGGCGGCGCATCGGAAATCGGTCTCGAATCCACCGTGATTGCCGTGACCAAGGATGGACTCGAAGTCTTGCGCCCGGGAATGGCGCTGGTGAGGAACGCAATCAGCACCATCGATGAGGAATCGCAGCAAGCTCATCGTGCGCCCGGCCAACACAAAAAGCATTATAGCCCGAGGACTCGCGTGATTCTGGTTAATGCGGGCCGTCTGCCGAAAGAAGGTCACGGAGTTTACTTGAGCTCGGCAGGTCCGAGTTCTAAACATTTCCCCAGCCAGCCAATGCCTACAAACGCCGTGGACTATGCCAAATGCTTGTACCAAGTGTTGCACGAGCTCGACAGCAAGAATCTGGACTGGATCGCCATTGAGATGCCCCCGAAAACGCCGGAATGGGCGGCAATCCGCGATCGGTTGACCCGCGCAGCCTACTAGCCCGATTGAAAATTACTTTGCACCTAAGGGGTACAATTCGGGATAGAATCCGCTCGTCAACTGATGGGGGAAGGATTCTATGAGTCACTCGGTTCCTACACGCACGATTCTTCTTTTCGCATTGCTCATCGCGGCCATTGCGCTAGCCCTCGGCGTCGTCAACCATGCTTATGCACAAGCAGTACCCAGTTCAGGCGAGAAGCCCTTCGTCATTGAGTATTACTATAAGACGAAGTGGGGCCACGCCGACGAATTCCTGACGCTGTTTAAAAAGAATCATTATCCGATCCTGAAAAAGGAAGTGGAGATGGGCCGCATGCTGAAGGTTTATATGGTGCAGCCTGTTTATCACACCAGTGAGGATGGCCGCTGGGATTATCGCGTGACCATCGTCTACAAAAACGCGGGAATCGCACACGACAATTTCGATTCAGGGACTCTGATTAGACAGCTTTATCCGGACCAGGACAGTTACAAGAGAGAGGAGCAGCGCCGCTTCGAAATTCTCGATGCCCACTGGGATCTGCCTATCAAAGACGTCGACCTCGACAGTCATTGATCGGTCCTAGCAACTAGAGTGAAGGGCGCTGGTCGACCTCGCCTGTGGGCTCCGCATCTGCTTTTAGAGATTGTCCAGGAAAAATTGGGCTGCGCGGTTCATCAACACCTTTCGCGCAGGAGGATCGCTTACTCCGTGGCCTCTGCCAGGAAAGGGCATCACCTGAGGATACTTCCCCGCTTTAATCAGTTCATCGATCAAGAGAAGGGTATTGGAAAAGTGCACGTTGTCATCGCCCGTCCCGTGAGCGATCAGCAGCTTTCCTCTTAATTTGGCGGCGTTTTTGATGGGGGACGATTCACTGTAGCCTTCCTCATTTTTTGGAAGCAGTCCAATGTACCGCTCGGTATAGATTGTGTCGTAGAAATGCCAGTCCGTTACCGGTCCACCGGCGAATCCGACCTTAAATACCTCACCGGCCTCAAACATCGCGTGCAGCGTCATGTGACCGCCGTAACTCCATCCCCAAATCCCGATGCGGTCGGGATCCACAAAATTCTGGCGTTGCAACCATGCTGCTCCGTCGCGCTGGTCAGACAATTCCTGCGCGCCAAACCGGAGGTGAATTGGCTCCTCGAACAGATGACCACGCCCGGCCGAGCCACGATTATCCAGAGCGAAAATGATGTAACCCTTCTGCGCCATCATCTGGTGCCAGAGGAATGTGGAACCTGTCCACGCATTCATCACCACCTGCGCATGGGGACCGCCATAGGTGTAGACAATCACGGGGTATTTCTTCCTCGGGTCGAAATTGGGCGGCTTGATCATCGAGCAATTCAACGAAACTCCGTCATGCGACTGAATCGCAAAAAACTCCACCGGAGAAAGATGGAACGCTGCAAGTTGCGATGATTGGTTGTTTTCGTCAATCACGGCGGCCTTGCTGCCATCGGCGCGATAAAGATCCTGTCGCGGCGGAGTCATCGAGTTTGAGTATGTATCCGTATAGAAGCCGGAATTGGGGGAAAATTGAATCGCGTGCACGCCGCTTTCTTTGGTGATTCGAGAAAAGCCGGAACCATCGAACGAAACGCGGTACAGTTGTCGCTCGAGCGGAGATTTTTCCGTAGACGTGAAATAAACAAGGTTTTTCGCTTCGTCCATGGAATCGACGCCCGTAACTTCCCACGTGCCATCGGTAATCTGTGCGAGTTGTTTGCCGTTCAAATCGTAAAGATAAAGATGCCGGTAGCCAGTTCGCTCGCTAGACCAGAGAAACCGGCTGGAGTTCTTGAAAAAGCGCAGGTCGTCGTGCACGTTAATCCAATATTGATCTTTTTCCGTCAGCACCGTGGAAGATTTTCCGGATGTCGCATCGGCGAGCAGGAGGTCAAGGACCTTTTGCTCACGATTGAGGCGCTGGATCGCTAGATGCTGCGAATCTGGCAGCCAATTCACTCGCGCGATATAAATATTTGTATCCGCGCCCGTGTCCATCAGGCGTGGTTCACCGCCGGCTACTGCCCCGACAAATACACGCACGACCGGATTAGTTCCCCCGGGAACGGGATAACGTTGTAGATCCGCTTCGCCAGTGAACGAATCGAAATCCAGCATGGAGAATTGAGTAACCTTTCTTTCATTCATTTCAAAAAAGGCGATGGAGGAGGAATCGGGAGACCACCAATACGCCGTGCTAATGTCCAGCTCCTCCGGATACACCCAATCGAGCTCGCCTTTCCGCACTTCTTCGCTTCCCGCACTGGTAAACGCACGCTCTTTTCCGTCGGCTGTGCTGACCAGCCAGAGGTTGTGGTCCCGGATGAAACTCACGTATTTCCCATCGGGAGAAATCTTTTTATCGGCGAGTTCGGCTTTGCCGCTAACCAGCACCCGCGGTGTGTGCGAGTTCAAGTCGTACCACACCAGCGCAGTTGAACTTTCTAGAAGAAGAGCTTGACCAGAAGGCGCCCATTGGTATTGCGTGGGAGGGCGGCGCCCGAGTCCAGTGGCCTGCGAGCTTTTCCCCTGTTCCGTCGGCATGGCGCTCTCTAATTTCTCCGAGGGCAACAGGATCGATCGCTTTCCAGAAGCTGCGTCGATGGCTACAAGATCGTTCTTCGCCTCTTTGCCGGTGCCGCTCGTTTCAAGAAACGTCACGGTTTGGCCGTCGGGAGACCACGCGAGACCACGATTCAGCCTGCCGCTCAAACTTGGTTGGCCGTAAATACGGTCCACCGTCAACATCCCGGGAACCGCATTGGCAGCAGGTGTTTGCTTCTCCGGTTGTTGCGCGAGCAATGCTGTGGGCGACAGAACTACTAGGACGGCTCCGGCGAACCGAGTCTTGATTTTGCTTTTCACGGTGAACATCCGATCTCCTTTACACAATAGGAACTGTACGAATTCGCGAACCAGGGTAGCGAGAAGGAACCGGAGCCAAAGTCTGGACAGGCACGGCAGTGCCCCTAGGCACGGTTCTCTACCCTGGGGGCCAGCGGAAATTTCTTCCACCAAGCAAATGAAGATGGAGGTGAAAGACCGATTGGCCGGCGCCGCTGCCGTTATTAAAGACCGTACGATAGCCGGACAGAAGATTCCGCTGTTTTGCCAGGTTTGCGGCCACAAGCTGCAATTTGCCCAGCAGCGCTTGATCCTCAGGTGAGGCATCATGCAAGGCCGCAAAATGTTTGCGTGGGCAGACCAGAATGTGCGTGGGAGCTTGTGGGCTGATATCTTCAAACGCAAACGCGTCGTCATCTTCATACACCAGTTTTGCCGGGATCTCTTTCGCGCCAATTTTGCAGAACAAACAGTTCTCACTCATTTCGTCACTCCAAACAGCACGCCTTCATCCAGGCGAACAACCATCGGCGTAAAGCCTTCCTTCTCCCGAAGTTGCTCGGCAAATTCCTGAGCTTCTGCTTCACCGGAAACTTTGCCAACTCTCAGGCGGTAGTAGACGCCGTCCGGTGCATCATACTGCTGGATGAAAATCGGCGAATACGATCGACTCAACCGGCTACGAAGGCGCTCGGCATTTCCCTTATCGCGGAACGCACCAACCTGAACGGTGAAATATCCGGCGGTTACATCGACGTTGCCAAGCACTTCTAAGCGGACCGGAACCACACCTGGCCCTAGCGAACCAATTTCCTGTGCTGCTGCGTGAGACAAATCGATGATCCGATTGTCTACAAATGGTCCACGATCGGTGATCCGCACCGTTGTGGTTTTGCCATTATTTAAGTTCGTCACCCGCACCATCGTTTCAAAGGGCATGGTGCGATGTGCCGCCGTCAATTTGTTCATGTCGTAGATTTCTCCATTGGCCGCGTGCCGACCATTGAACGGATCGCCATACCACGAGGCATTTCCCTCTTCCGAATATCCAACTGGCGCGGGTTCCGACATCTTCGACTTCCTCGTCCGCGGTACGGGGACGACAGCCGGCTGGGCGCTCGCGTTTTTCCCACCTTCCGCAGTCCCGGTTGCGGAGGACGCTGGCTGCGAGCTCGGGGTAGGCTGCCGATCGACGACAGGCTTTTTCGCCGCGCATCCCGCGGAAAGCAGTGAGTACAAAAAGGTAACTGTGAGAAGAGCGGAGCGGTCCGAAATCACGGTTTGGGTACTTGTGTATTTGGCGGCTGGCGATTCGCTACGCGCGCTTCCAATTTTTTCGAAGCTTCAGCGAGTTTTTCCGAGACTTCGCGAAGAAACTGGGCCGTGCGCCGCTCCGTCTCTGGAGCTACTTCATCCTCCACATATTTACGGAGCCGGGTAAGCTCTTCATCCAAACGACGGCCAATTTCTTCAAATTTGTCCATGATGTCCTTGCGCCGGAACAACAGGCGCGTTTCCGGTATTATAGGAACGCGGAATTCAGGGTGCAAGGAGGAGTGTGGCACTTCCTTATCAGTGGCAGATGCGCAAAGAACGCTTAGAGAGAATGTTCAGCGGGATGTTTGGCGGCGGTGGTGAAAAGCGCCCTCAGCTTTGCCCTGCTTGTGGAGCGTTAGTTGGCATCAACGCCAAGCGATGCCATCAGTGCGGCACGAATCTTCGTTTTGGATTGGCGGCTTGGAGCAAAGGACTTTCCGAATTTTTTGGCGGCCACGCGCCCGTCACTACAATCATTCTCATCGTCAATGTAGCGATGTTCGCCGTCAGTTTGCTGGCAACATTCAAAACCGAAGAAACCGGCGGATTCAGTCTGCTTTTTGGAATGGGGAATGAAGCGCTCTATCGTCTAGGCGCCAGCAATCCCTACGCTGTACTTGTTCTCCATCAGTGGTGGCGACTGATCACTGCAAGCTTTTTGCATGGCGGTTTGCTGCACATCGGATTCAATATGATGGTGCTGTTGGATATCGGCCCGATTGTGGAAGAACTCTATGGCTCCCCCCGATATTTGTTTCTCTACATCGTCACCGGGACAGCCGGTTTTGCGCTTAGCGTGTTCCATCATCCTGCCGTAGGGGCAAGCGCTTCGCTACTTGGATTAATCGGCGTGCTGATTGCTGTAACTACCAAGCGTAGCGGCGTCGCCATTCAGGCCATGCGCTCCCGCCTGATTTCTTGGGTAGTTTCGATCTTCGCGATTGGGTTTTTAGCCGGTGGAATGATCGATAATTGGGGTCACTTCGGCGGGTTGGCTGTGGGCTTCCTGTTGGGAAAGCTATTCGCCGATCGCCTACCGACTACCCCTGATGAGCGCAAAACTGCGTACGCTTTGGGCTGGTTCGCGGGTGCAGTCACCATTGCCAGCTTCATCTTGATGTTCATGCACTATAGCGACAAGCTTCCCGGGACTAAGTAGGCCCGCATATTCTTAGCGGAAAAACAGGGCTAGGCGGCGTGTAGCCTTCGCGCCACGACGAAGGAATAATGAAAGCCTGAAATCGTTACGAGCGCTGCGACTAAATATTCCAGGTAGTGATTAATGATGGCCACCTGCTCGTTCGGGTACGAAGCCTGATACACTGCAAAAAAAACCAATCCAATCTCAAAAAATGTAGTGGATTTACCAAGCAAACTGGGCGGAAACGGGCGGTAGCCCTGAATCAGCAAAATGACCGCAGCAACGATCAGCATCAGAACATCCCGGCTGAGCACCATGATTGTCAGCCACCATGGAATTTTCTTCTCCATCGCGAGCACGAGAAATGAAGAGGAAAGCAGTAACTTGTCTGCAATCGGATCAAGATACGCTCCCAGCGAAGATTTTTGATGAAGCGTGCGCGCAAGCAATCCGTCGACGGCGTCACTTAGGGCGGCAACCACCAGCACCAGCAAAGCCCATTGGTATTTTTCGTAGAGCATCAGAATCAGAAAAAAAGGCAGAATGCCGAGACGTAGAAATGTGATCTGATTGGGTACCGTCCAGATGCGGGGTTTCATTGGCTAGAGAATAACGTATTCACGTGAACTGAGCGAGGTATTCGCCGAGCGAACGGCCCAGTTTGCGCTGAAAAATATCGCCCATGGACGGAATCGAGCCCGATGGTTCATCGAGCGAGATGCGTTCCACCCGTGTCATCGGGAAAAATACGGTGGGGAAACCGACCCGCTCGCCGTCGGGTTCATTCAACTGCCGCACAAAATGATCGAAGGAATTGAGATCGATCCCGCGAATGGTTACGCCGCTCTGATTGATCTCCAACAGACTGCCCCACACTTTTTCCTTGGGAGAATGAAGACTGATAATCACAATCGAATTTGGGTTCATGGCCGTCGGTCGGAGCCCCTGCAAGGAGTTTACCGCACTGCCTTCCGTCGGTGACAGGTCTCAGCATGGGCGTGACCAACGAGAAACTGTCTATTTCGCGGCTTTTTTCGCGGATGCTTCATAAGCCTGATTTAGCCAGTACCGTGCATGGTGCAGGTCAGACTCGCTACTTAGCTCGAAGGAAAACCATCCTTTGCCAGGCAATCGGGTATGGGTGTCTATGCGCTCGTCGCTCTCAGCCCGCTTGAGCAAAACTGGCGGCATGGGATTGAACTTCAGAATGAAAGAAGAAGAGTTGTACAAACCGCGGGTCTTTGGAAGAGCGGCAAAAATTCTGTTAGCTCGATAGTATGAGATGAAACCGAACATCGACTTCCTGCCGATCTCGATTCTCCTGGCCCTGTTTCGCTGGCATCTCCTTGCTCAGACCTGGACGGTCATGTGCACCGGACCGGAAGGTGGAATCAGAAGCTTCGGCTCGGTCAATCTTTGGACTTGTTCAATCGTGGAGCCCGGCGCGATTTCTCTTAGCAACAGTCCCTGAGGTGTAACGTCAAGGAACGCCAACTCCGTCACGATGTGGTCGACGACCTCTACCCCGGTCAACGGCAATGTGCACTTCTTTAAAATCTTCGGATGGTTGTCACGCGTAGTATGCTCCATGGCGATAAATACGCGCTTTGCACCCGCAACGAGATCCATTGCTCCGCCCATGCCTTTCAGCATCTTTCCGGGAATCGCCCAATTGGCCAGCGTGCCCTCTTGGTCGACCTGCAATGCGCCAAGCACAGTCAGATCGACATGGCCACCGCGAATCATCCCGAATGAATCCGCCGACGAAAAATAGGCCGTTCCT